>RCUI01000036.1_pt1 | contig 49132 bp, 47 predicted proteins | sample 2166121 | NCBI WGS metagenome assembly RCUI01 (sample SAMN09932700, study PRJNA488358) | compost metagenome | feature: garden; material: soil; isolation source: compost soil in succinic acid-enriched culture | place: Germany: Experimental Botanical Garden Goettingen | collected 2016-01-27
CCCTGGCCAAGACCTCGCCCTTCAAACCCCTGCAATGGATTGGTGGCACCTACTCGACGCTGGTTCGCGGCGTGCCGGAATTGCTCTGGGTACTATTTATCTACTTCAGCTTCGCGACGATGATGGACAAGCCCTTCGTGGCTGGTGTCATCGCCCTGGGCCTGTGCTTCGGGGCGTATGCCACCGAAGTTTTCCGTGGCGCGATCCTGGCCATCCCCAAAGGTCACCGGGAAGCTGGCCTGGCCCTAGGGCTGTCCAAGACCCGGATCTTCTCTAAACTGATCCTGCCGCAAATGTGGCGCATGGCCCTGCCAGGCCTGGGCAATCTGTTCATGATTCTGATGAAAGACACCGCCCTGGTGTCGGTAATCGGTCTGGAAGAAATCATGCGCCAGGCGCAGAACGGCGTAACCAACACCAAGTTGCCGTTCACCTTCTACATGGCCGCAGCCTGTATCTACCTGTGCCTGACCATTGTCGCCATGACCGTCATGCACTTTCTGGAAAAACGCGCCGCGCGCGGTTTCGCGAGGCCTAACCAATGAACTGGGAAGTCATTATCAAGTGGCTGCCAAAGCTCGTTCAGGGCGCCACACTGACCCTGGAGTTGCTGGCTATTGCGGTGATTGTCGGCTTGATCCTGGCCATTCCGCTGGGTATCGCTCGCTCGTCGCGGCACTGGTACGTACGCGCATTGCCATTTGGCTACATCTTCTTCTTCCGTGGCACCCCACTGCTGGTGCAACTGTTCCTGGTGTACTACGGCCTGGCGCAGTTCGATGCGGTGAAAAACAGCGCCTTTTGGCCGTACCTGAGTGATCCGTTCTGGTGCACGGTACTGACCATGACCCTGCACACGGCGGCCTATATCGCCGAGATCCTGCGTGGCGCCCTGCAAGCCATTCCTCGTGGTGAGATTGAAGCAGCCCGCGCCCTGGGCATGTCGCGGACCAAGGCGATGATCTTCATCATGCTGCCACGTGCGGCGCGCATCGGTCTGCCGGCCTACAGCAACGAAGTGATCTTGATGCTCAAGGCCAGTGCCTTGGCCAGCACAGTGACCTTGCTGGACATCATCGGTATGGCCCGGACCGTCATTGCCCGGACTTACATGCCGATTGAGATTTTCTTCGCCGCCGGGATGCTGTACTTGGTGATCTCCTTCGTACTGGTGCAAGCGTTCAAGCAACTCGAACGCTGGCTGCGCGTCGACGCCTGCCAGGGTCGTTGAACCTGTATAACGGGGCTGATCACAGCCCCGTTTTTGTATCTACCCATGACCACTTCCCGTCCACTTGAAGATAACCAACTGCTGAGCCGCTTCCAGGCTCTGGACGGCTTTCTGCGCGAGCACCAGGCACTCTGGCGACCACGCCCCTTCACCCACCTGCATTTGCCCTGGGAGGCAGAGCACGAGGCGCTGGCCACTTGGCTGCGGCAACGCTCGCTGAGCGAGGCGGAAGCGGCCCACAACCATCCCGAGCACCTGCCTGCACCTGCGCCTTTTCCACAGCTGGCGACGCTGGCCAGTCAGCTTTCCGAGATAGGCGAGTTATCCACAATTGACCTGCCCCCGGCCAGTCACCGTCTGAATGTCGATGTACCTGGGCGCAAGTGGCAGCAGATCGAGGCATTCGCCAGTCACCTGGATTTTGCCCAGCCGCCGCGACACTGGCTCGACTGGTGCTCGGGCAAAGGCCACCTGGGCCGTCGCCTGCTGCACGCCGAAAAACAACAGCTGACCTGCCTGGAATATGACCGGGTGTTGGTCGAAGCAGGTCATACGCTCAGCCAACACCATGGACTGAACGCCGAGCACCTACTGCAGGACGTACTGGCCGAAGACGCCGGTCGACACCTGGCTAGCGAACATACCGCAGTGGCCCTGCATGCCTGCGGCGACCTGCATGTGCGCTTGATGCAACTGGCCAGCCGTCAGGGCTGCCGGCAATTGGCCATAGCCCCGTGCTGCTACAACCGCATTCAGGCTCAGGAGTATCAACCGTTATCCACTGCCGCTAGGGTCTCCGGGCTGCAATTGTCCATTGATGATCTGGGGCTGCCGCTCAGTGAAACCGTCACCGCAGGTGCTCGGGTTCGTCGCCAGCGTGACGAGTCGATGGCCAGACGCCTTGGCTTCGATCTGCTGCAGCGTCATTTGCGCGGCAAGGATGACTATTTGCCCACACCGTCACTGCCGGTCAGCTGGCTGCACAAGCCGTTTGCCGACTACTGTCGGGAACTGGCTGCCCTCAAGGGTCTGCAGATTGACCAGACTCCCGACTGGGACGCGTTGCAGACCGCAGGCTGGCAACGGCTGGGCCAGGTGCGCAACCTGGAGCTGCTGCGTAACCTGTTCCGGCGCCCGCTGGAGTTGTGGCTGGTGCTGGACCGCGCCTTGTACCTGCAAGAGCAAGGCTACCGGGTACAGCTAGGGGTGTTTTGTCAGCAACCGCTGACGCCGCGCAACCTCATGCTGCTGGCCGAGCGATAGTCATTCGCTGACATGTGTGCAGCCTGTGGATAAGTCTGTGGGAAACCTTTTGAAAAAACCCTCAAAAACCTTGGATCCAAGCGCTTTCAACGATTGATGGTTTTTTGCTCAGCGGTTTATCGCCAACAAAAACAGCCATTTGCGCAAAGACCAACGGCGAGCGTTGGTCCGATGTACGCACCACACGGCTGGCACGCGCCTTGTGCATAAGCTTTTCAGCAAAATGTTCTAAGCAGGTATATCAGGCCAGTTTCAGCAAGCTCATGCCTACCAGCAACAGCACCAGGCCCAGCCAGCCCCGCCCGGCCAATCGCTGGCCAAATAGCGCCCACCCCATAGCCACTGTAGCGAGGATGCCGAAGCCACCCCAGATGGCGTACGCCAGCGACAGTTCAATATCGCGAACAGCTTGGGCCAGGGCGGTAAAGGCCGCCAGCACACAGAGAATCGAGATAACGCCCAGGCCACGTTTGCGAAAACCATCGGAGTACTTGAGCAGCAAGTTGGCGATGACTTCCAGCACGATAGCCAGGCCCAGCCAGGCAAATGGAATCCAGTTCATGCTTAGCATGGCAAGGCCTCCATGTTGCGCTCGGCAGGTGCTGGGCGAGTGCCGGCCTTGATCAGCAGAATACCGGCGATCATCACACCCAGGCCGGCAGCCTTGAGCAGCCCCAGGCTTTCACCCAACCAGGTGACACTGATCAGGGTGATCAGCACGATGCCAATGCCTTCCCACAGCGCGTAGGCCACGCCTACCGGCACACGCTTTACTGCCAGCGCCAGGAAGAAGTACGACAGACCGATCATGGCGTACATCAAGCCATGTCCGAGGAATGGGGAGTAAGTGGCGGCGAATTTCATCGACGCCGTACCGATCACCTCAGCGGTGATGGCGATAAACAAATAGATCCAGGAACGCATGATGCCCTCCCACGGGCGACACAAAACCGGGCACGTAATCGGCGACGGCTATAGACAAAAACAGAGAAAAAAGCTGATTGTCGGGGGAGGCGCTACAGACCGCCGGTCCAGTGATTTTCACGGGAGACCAAACGAGAGGTGGGGAGCAGAAACGCTTTAGTGTTCAACATAATGAACAACAAATTAACTCAAGGCATCGTAAAAGTCAAATCGATAGAAAATGACTAATTAAATTTCGCGTCTTTCAGCCCGTATTTAGGTGAAAGCCCTTAAAGGCTGCAGAAAGGTTCGTAAATTATATTATTCATCACGCTGTAGCCGCTGCCGCCAGGCTGCGATCGACTGCGAAGCGGTCGTATAAACTGATCTGCCCTGTTCATCAGCCCCCCTGAGGTACCTGGGTTACGACTGGCGCACCAACCCGAGCATCCTCATCAAAGACCGACCTTTAGAAAACGGAATTCACCGTGAACAAACCTTCCTCCCTCGCCTTGCTCACCTTCCTCCTGGCCCTGGCCGGTTGCAGCGGCACAAGCTACACCCCAACGTCTGACTGGGACATGCCACAGATGCAAGTGCTGGGCGATAACGGCCTGCCAGCTCAGCCTTCCACGCACTGCAACAAGCGCGGTTGCCACGAGCACAAGCCGATGCTTTTCGACCCAAGCCAAAGCGAACCCGACGCCACGACATTGCACCGCGGCTGGTAAGAAAACGCCTTGCAAAGCCTGTTGAATAAAGGCTTTGCAAGGAATCTTGCAGAAGTAGTTTACAGACGCAAACTGATCGCTATAATGGCGACCCTGTGCCGGTATAGCTCAGATGGTAGAGCAACTGACTTGTAATCAGTAGGTCCCGGGTTCGATTCCTGGTGCCGGCACCATACGCAGTAAAAAAGAGGCTCACCGAAAGGTGGGCCTTTTTTGTATTCACGCGTTGAGGGTTGCGATACAAAGTCCGAACTAGCCTCTGCCCCGCTGGAATGGATATCAGCGAAAGCCAGGTTCAGTCGCTCAACCGCTCAGCCGCCTTGCGATAAACCTGCTCCCTTTCCCATTTATCCACCGCGACCACAAACACCACGATCTCCTGATCGATGACCTAGTAGACCAACCTATACCCGCTGCTGCGCAACTTGATCTTGTAGCAATCCGGCAAGCTATGCAGCCGATTCGCTTCAATACGGGGATTGAGCAAAACCGCAGTCAGTTTTTTCTTGAATTGCTGGCGCACCGTGTCGCCGAGCTTGTGCCATTCCTTAAGTGCCCGCGCATCGAATTCAAGACTATAGGTCATCCAGCGAAACCTTTACCCGCTGAGGTGCAGCAAGACGTTCGCGCACCTTGGCAAGCAGGGCCTCATCATCCTCAGTCATCAATACCGGCTTGAAAGGCAACTGACCGCGCTCTGCTACGTATTGCAGCGCTTGGCGCATCAGCTCGGAAGGCGTAACACCCAGCTTTTCAAGCTCACGATAGGCGCGTGCTTTGAGATCGTCGTCGATACGAACATTGATAGACGCCATGGCATCGGCCTCCTGTAATGACAATAGTCTTTACAGTGACCTAATGTGGCTCGATGGGCAAGTAGCCCTGCTGACCTACCGACGGAGCGCCATCGCTTCATATACCCACCGCGCGTTTCACTCGAGCCTCTCGCACCCACCAAAGCAATCAAGACGACGGGCTGCCAGGCAGCCCCTGGGCGAGTAAATCCCAACCTCGCATCGCCGACTCACTCGAAGCGAACTATTCGAGCCCTTTACGCCTCAACGCCTCACTATCAATCCCATCCAGCACGGCATCGACCAAGCCCTTGGCCATCTCAGCCGAGTGCAGGGTGGACCAGAGCAGGCCCTTCTTGGGCAGCCCATGAATATGCTCGCAAGCCTGCTGAGCCGTATCGTAGATACCCTCCAAAAGCTGCGAGGCATGGACCAATGCGTCTTCAGCTTCAATGCCATCGCGTACGGTGAACAAAGGCGGGTGTCCGGCATCACACGAGCCGAAGGTGGTTGTGGCAGTCTTGCCGAAGAGGGATTGCGGGGGATCGGGAACTATTTTTGTCATTGTGACGCTCCTTTTGCTGTGGAGCTGCCACCGCCTTGCGACCAAACAAATTGGGTGACAGCTGTACGCAGGTTGGTCGACCGGGGCAAAAGGCAAACCCGGCAGGCACGAATGCCTCCCGCGCACAGCCGCCATAGCACGAAGATGCGGACGAAAAAAACGTCAGCATTCGTGGATGAGAGCTTTTGCATTTTGCTAGTTCGGGCGACCAAACCCGATCGCTGATTTTGCAGCGACCGGTGAAGCCTAACGTTCATCGGGTTAGCAGGCAAGTTGAGGTGCGCCGCCAGGTGTATCGAACCTTGTAATCCAAGGATAGAGGTCCGTTTCGATATTGGAGACTACCCTTGTGGCCCGCACCACTGCCCCGCTTACAAACACCGCCTGTCGCACAGAAACATCCCTTGGCCAAATGTCTGGGTGGAAAGCCTCTGGCGACACAAAAATTCAACATAAACAGCTTTGTTTCAATAGCTTTTGTCACCGCTTTAGTCACCACAGAAGCCGTTAGCCCCCTTAGCACACACCCAAGTCTTCATCTGTAACCGATCCAACCAAAATATTTAACAAAAATAGCTTTCCTCTTTTTTTCAATATGAAAGTCGATTAAATCAAGGATACCGGTAAAAAAAACATGCTCTTCAACACCCAATCTTTCAGGAATGAAGCAAAGGTCGTACCAGGACAGAATCTCATCAACTGAAAAATCACCTGACCGTTGAAGCTTTATATAAGTGGTTATATCCTTCCTTAGCGAAAGGGCAGAGCAATACGTTTTTTTCACCATCCATCGTTCGATTATCTCTTCGACGCTAAGCTGTCCAGCCCGTTGATCTTCAGGTAGATAATCGAGTATCCCATCACCCAAATCCTTCATAAAGCCTATCAACTCCATATATCCGCGCATTACAAAAATCTCAAGGTATTGGAAAGGCAGTAAGGATGTATCTTGGCATATAATTGAACTCAACGAATTCTATAACAACCCTCACCTTTGTCATAGGAACTGGAACATTCGGAGCTGAACGATAGATACCCCAGCCTACATTCTGTTTCGCATCGAACTCCAAGACTAGGCGATTGCTCTTACGGATAAACTGAGTTTTGGAGTACATCAGAATTCTAAGTTTGTTTGCTTTCAGTGCTTGGCTAATAGCCAATTCTGCGATATCCATTTTTTCAAATGTGGACATTACAGCAGCTGATTTCACCTTTTTCAAACGCCACTGTAATGCTGCAATATCTTTTTGGAAGTGGAGTTTTTCAGTATGCCCACCAACGCTGTTATTCGGTGCATGTAACGGCTTCTCGCTTGTAGCAATACTCATTCTTCCAGCACGAACCGAGGAAACTCGAAATGCGTTGTACATAGATGCAGTAGTTAAAGGCACTACGAATTCGGTAGCTAACCCTATGACCTGACCAGTCGCTCGAGAGGCACCTAAAGCCTCAGCCGCTGTTGCTCCTGCTTTAAATGCGTAAGAATCGGTTTGCTTGCCTGTCACAATTTGCGTGGAGGCAGCTGAGAGTTGGTCAGATGCATGAACTCCCATTGCAACACAACCGACCTTTGAAATCATCGTTGGCTCAGGTATCGCACATAAGACACCCGAACCAGCAAGTTCAATGATGCCGCCAACGAGACGAAGACTGCCAAATATACGGTTAGACATCATCTCGGCAGGAGTAAGAGACTCATGCGTGAGTACCGCCGCCATTTGGGCAAAATTGAGGATGGCGCGAAAACTTCCATCATCAGACATAATGGGTTTCCTTACGCAAATGGCTTGTTAGCGGTCCTGTCCCAGCCACCAGAAACGATACCAGCACTCCCCCCATCGGCACGCCGCTGTTGTGAATACTCGAATTTAATACGTCCGTAATTTAGGGTCACGACTTCGACAGGAAAGCCAGATTGTTCTGCGCCCTGCCCGCTCACTAATGCAATCAGCACCTCTTCAAGCACGATGTCCAGATACTTGAACTTTTCAGTCCCCGCTCGATGGATTCGAATGGTCACGTTTTTGATATGGGCGCCCCTGCAGCAAAGCTCAAACAACTTCGGGGTCGCTCTATCCACATATTTGCTGATCTGGAAATCCCCGAGGGAAACGCCCCCAGCAGATGCACCACCACTGGAACTGGCAGTTTGACTGATAGACTGCACGGCATCGTAGTGATAGGAAAGCAGCTCGATCCAACCTTTGTGCCCATCGTCAAGCGACTCGCCCTCAACGCCATCCACCTTCATAAACGCATCAAACGACATAGAAGCTCCCTGCTTTTCTCAAAGTCGAATAAGAAAACACTAACTGAATCTGCGCTCAAATTACCAGCGCTCCTTGTCGCCGAGCGTGTGCCATTCCTTAAGTGCCCGCGCATCGAATTCAAGGCTATAGGTCATCCAGCGAAACCTTTACCCGCTGAGGTGCAGCAAGACGTTCGCGCACCGTGGCAAGCAGGGCCTCATCATCTTCAGTCATCAATATCGGCTTGAACGGCAACTGACCGCGCTCTGCTGCGTATTGCAGCGCTTGGCACATCAGCTCGGAAGGCGTAACACCAAACCAATCAAGACGACGGGCTGCCAGGCAGCCCCTGGGCGAGTAAATCCCAACCTCGCATCGCCGACTCACTCGAAGCGAACTATTCGAGCCCTTTACGCCTCAACGCCTCACTATCAATCCCATCCAGCACGGCATCGACCAAGCCCTTGGCCATCTCAGCCGAGTGCAGGGTGGACCAGAGCAGGCCCTTCTTGGGCAGCCCATGAATATGCTCGCAAGCCTGCTGAGCCGTATCGTAGATACCCTCCAAAAGCTGCGAGGCATGGACCAATGCGTCTTCAGCTTCAATGCCATCGCGTACGGTGAACAAAGGCGGGTGTCCGGCATCACACGAGCCGAAGGTGGTTGTGGCAGTCTTGCCGAAGAGGGATTGCGGGGGATCGGGAACTATTTTTGTCATCGTGAACGTCTCTATTGTGGTGGAGCCGTCACCGCTTGCGACCAAACAAGTTGGGTGGCAGCTGTACGCAGGTTGGTCGACCAGGACAATAGACAAACCCGGCAGGCACGAATGCCTCCCACGCACAGCTGCCATAGAACGAAGATACCGACGAGCAAACGTAAGTATTCGTTGTAGGACGCTGTAGCGTCTATCGTTCAGACGGGCGACCAAACCCGATCGCTGATTTTGCAGCGACCGGTGAAGCCTAACGTTCATCGGGTTAGCAGGCAAGTTGAGGTGCGCCGCCAGGTGTATCGAACCTTGTAATCCCCACCCCCATCCGTTATAGCTAAAAAGGCATCCATAACGAAAAGAGGCAGAATCAGCCCATCATGAACGAGACCACACGCATCTTTCGCCCCCAAGGCCCGTTTGCCGCGCTGTTCGGCAAGCCTTACGGGCCCACCCTCGCCGCTGACCAATCGCTGTCCAGCTCGCCCCTCTCGACACTGTTCCACGCTTTGTCGATTCCACCCCGCGACGCCCTGCTCGCGCACAAACGCAAACGCCCTGTCCCCCCACCTGCCAGCTGACGCCTGAATTTTCCGCTTTCCATTGCCCTCGGCTCTGCCGTTCAGGGCTGGAGATGCTTTGCATTTTTTTCAGTGTTTTCTGTCAGGAAGTCTTATGAGTATTCGTGTTGCCATTATCGGCGCGGGCCCGTCTGGCCTGGCGCAGCTGCGTGCCTTTCAATCCGCTCATGCCAAGGGGGCGGCCATGCCGGAGGTGGTCTGTTTCGAAAAGCAGGCCGACTGGGGCGGGATGTGGAACTACACCTGGCGCACCGGGCTGGATGAGCACGGCGAGCCGGTGCACGGCAGTATGTATCGCTACCTGTGGTCGAACGGGCCGAAGGAGTGCCTGGAGTTCGCCGACTACAGTTTCGATGAGCATTTCGGGCGGCCAATTTCGTCGTATCCGCCGCGTGAGGTGCTCTGGGACTATATTCAGGGCCGGGTGAAAAAGGCCGGTGTGCGCGATTACATTCGCTTCAACACGGCGGTCAAAGCCGTGAGCTTTGATCAAGCCAGCCGTACCTTTACGGTCAACGCCTACGACTACGCAATCGGCCAGGGCGTTGAGCAGGTGTTCGATTATGTGGTGGTCGCCAGCGGGCATTTCTCCACGCCGCATGTGCCGGACTTTGCCGGGTTCGAGCGTTTCTCCGGACGTATCCTGCATGCCCACGATTTCCGTGATGCGCTGGAGTTCAAGGGTAAGGATGTGCTGATCGTCGGCAGCAGCTATTCGGCCGAAGACATCGGCTCGCAGTGCTTCAAGTACGGCGCACGCTCGATTACCACCGCCTGGCGTACTCAGCCAATGGGCTACAAATGGCCCAAAGGCTGGGAAGAGCGCCCGCAACTGCAACGCGTTGAAGGCGACCTGGCGTTCTTTGCCGACGGTTCAAGCAAGCGCGTGGACGCGATCATTCTGTGCACCGGCTATCAGCATCACTTCCCGTTCCTGCCTGATGAGCTGACGCTCAAGACCGGCAACCGTCTATGGCCACTGGGGCTGTATCAGGGCGTGGTCTGGGAAGATAACCCGCAGTTGATCTACCTCGGCATGCAAGACCTCTGGTACAGCTTCAATATGTTCGATGCTCAGGCCTGGTTCGCCCGCGACTACATGCTTGGTCGCCACACGCTGCCATCAAAGGCCCAGATGCAGGCCGATAGCGCACGCTGGCGCGCTGAAGAAGAGGCACTGGAAACCACCGCGTCGATGTACGAATTCCAGGGCCGCTATATCAAGCACCTGATCGGGCAAACCGACTACCCAAGCTTCGATATCGACGCGGTTAACCGGATCTTCCTTAAATGGAAGTCGGATAAAAAGCAGGACATCATGGGCTACCGCGACAAATCCTACCGCTCAGTTATCACCGGTACCACCGCTGTACCGCACCATACCCGATGGATGCAGGCCATGGACGACTCGCTCCTTGAGTACCTGCGCGAAACCTCAGCCAAGGGTGATGTGAAAACCCTACGCCAGCACTAAGCAGCCGCCGCCTGCCGACTGGGTGCAGGCGGCGGGCTTTCAAGCCCCAGCAACCAGTCGCAGTAGCGGGCCACACCCTGCTCCACCGTCAGGGTCGGCTCGCGATAACCCACCTCGCGCAGCTGCTCCAGATCGGCGCAGGTGTAGCACTGGTACTTGCCGCGCAGGTGATCAGGAAATTCGCTGTACTCAAGAATGCCTTCCAGCAAGGCCATCTCCCGTGAAAGCGGGGGCTGGTCCTGCTGCGCGCGCAGACGATTGATCACCGCCATGGCCACGTCGTTGAACGGCTGGGCACGGCCACTGCCAACATTGAAAATCCCGCTCAGGTGTGGGCGGTCAAGGAAGAACAGGTTGACCTTGACCACGTCTTCCACCGAGACGAAGTCGCGTAGATGCCCCCCACTGGGGTAGTCACCGTAGCTGCCGAACAGGCTGACCTTGCCATGCGCCTGGTATTGGTTGAAGCAGTGCAAGGCTACCGACGCCATCGCACCTTTGTGCTGTTCGTGCGGGCCGTAGACGTTGAAGTAACGCAGGCCAACGATCTGGCTGCGTGCTGCGGACAGTTGCCGACGCACACGTTGATCGAAAAGGAATTTGGAGTAGCCGTAAACATTCAACGGCCGCTCGTTCTCGCGTTGCTCGCGAAAGTACCTGCCTGCGCCATACACCGCCGCCGATGAGGCATACAGCATCGGCACCTGCAGGCCTTGGGCAGCGTCGAGCAGGTCGCGGCTGAAGCGGTAGTTGTTGTCCATCATAAAGCGCCCGTCGCCTTCGACGGTGCTGGAACAAGCGCCCTGATGCAGCACAGCGCGGACCTTGCCGAACTGGCCACGGGCAAAGCGCTCGAGAAAGTCGTCCTTGTCCAGGTAGTCGGCAATCTCGCCATCGGCGAGGTTGCGAAACTTGTCTCCATCAGTCAGGTCGTCGACCGCAATAATCTCGGTTTCATTGCGTCGATTGAGGGCCTGGACCAGGTTGCTACCGATGAAACCGGCGGCGCCGGTGACGATAATGGTCATGCCTTGTCCCCCTTTGAGGGTGCAGAGCGCTCAGTTTAGGCAGGGTGAACTGTGCAAAAATTAACCAGGATCAATAGTTTTGCGGATAACCATGACGCTCGTCAGCTTGTGCTTTTGCGGTTATGGCCAGCACTGCCTTATCATCCAGCCCCCGTTCTTGTGCACATGGATGTCTGATGAAAGCCTTCACGCGCCTGCTACCTATCGCCCTGCTCGCCGCCTGTCTGCCCGGCCACACAACCTTCGCCGCCAGCTTCGATTGCAGTAAGGCCGGCACGCTGGTGGAAACAGCCATCTGCAACACACCAACACTGTCGACCAAGGACGAGCAGCTCAGCGAACTTTACCTGCCGCTCAAGCACCAGAAAATTTACCGTGAGCTGCAGCGGCAATGGCTGCGCGATGTACGCAATCATTGCGACTCGACAGCGTGTATTGAGTCCGCTTACGACCAGCAGATAGCACGGCTGACGCCGCCACCGGAGCGCCCACGCGTTGCGGCGCCGCCACTGACCCCTACGCCTGGCCAAGAGCCCTACAGGAGAATTGAGGACGCACCGTGGCAACGCTTTGCCCTGGCAACAATCCCCGAGATCAAGACCAACGCCTATGCTCGGGTGGTCGATGTGACGACCGTGGACGGCGTGCTGAATGTGGTAATTTTTGTCGGCGAACAGGCAGACCTCACGGTCAGCAGCCCTAGCAGTGTCTATGAGCGTCGCTACTTCGGCTCGCTCTACGAGTATTCCGATGCGCGCCCAGGGCTCCATCCCATTGCCCGCGACATTCGCTTCAGCGGTTGGGGCCGGACCGGCGCCAACGATCAAGGCGAACGGTACGCTGGCATCATTGACGGGGTGTTCTACTATCGCCAACGCATGCGTGGCGAGGCCGAGCAAAGCATGGCCTATACCTTGGGTTCCAGGACTGTGCCGCAACCGTCGACACAGCTCTACGCCACTGAATCCAGCAGCAAACGCTTTTCCAAAGCCATCATTGCCAGTGACCTGAACGTCGATAACACTGGGCTGCTGTTGATTTACCCCTTCCTGCAGGACGACAACGTCTACGATCGGGTGATGAGCTCAGATGACAAGGGCTGGAGCCTGATGAACCCGATCTGGAGTCCAACCCGGCCGGTGTTGTACTTCGATAACAACGGCGACTTCGCCTGTGTCTGGCGGGTTGATCTGGAGAACAAGACGCTGGAGAAGATCGTCCCTGAGCATGAAGCGGTTGCCGCGTTCCCGGCCGACGCCTTGGGCCACGAGGCCGTCGTTTACCTCGAGGCCAATCAACTGAAATTCGCCATCGCCCCTGGACCTTGAGAGTTCAGCCCAGCGCCGACAGCGTAGCAGTACGTCGGCGTCCGTACAGACGGCCAATGCTGACAGCCCAGTTGATCAGGGCTACCGCTAGCAGGCTGAACATCATGGCTTCGGTGCCGCCACTGACAATCAGATTGCCCGCCAGCCACGGAAAGCCGAACACCCCGAGAAAGTACGCCAGGCTGAACAACAGCAGGGCTTGCGGGGTGTAGCCGGTCGGCGCCTGATTAGCCGCCAGGCCGTTGATCACCGAGTAGTTCAGGCCATAGCCGACGCCCAACAATGCCGCAGCCAGCAGGTAACTGAGGTTGCCCTGCACCCACCAGCCCAATGCCACGACCGCCAGGACGATAAAGCCCGAGAGCAGGCAGGACGCACGATAGGCATCGCGCTTGACCACCCAGCCGGCAATCAACAAGCGACAGCCAATTGCGGCGCTCATGAAACCGATGAAAAACAGCGAATAGTCCAGACCTCGCGCCGCGGCGTAGGAGGTTTGAAAGCTGCCCAAACCACCGAAAATTGCCCCGCCCAGGCCAACCATGAGAATCGGCCAGCGCGCCGCCGAGCCCAGCACCTGTGCACTGGCCCGGCGGCTGATGCCGACGGGGTTGCACGCGTGGCGAGGCTGACGTGCCAGATGATTGAAGATCAGCAAACCGATGAATGCCGCCAGGGCCGCCGCATAGAATGCCGTTTGCACCGGCATGGCGAACACACTGGCGAGCTTGCCCGCCAGCGGTCCCGAGCCGATACCACTCATCATGCTGCCCGACAGCAGGGCGAAGCAGTGAGTGCGGCGTGAGGGCTCTACTCGCTCAGCGACCAGGATCGGCCCGAGGGTATAGAACGCGCCCCAGCCAAGGCCAAGGGTCAGACCACAGAGCATCAGGCCGAAACCGATGCCCGGCATCAGGGCAAAACCTAGACAGGCAACCACCAGGCATACCGCTGAGAACGCGATGGCTCGCGCCGATCCCGAGCGATCAGCCAGATGGCCACTGCCGAGTACAGCGACAACAGTGCTAAGCATCGCCAGGGAGATGATCTGCCCGGCATCCTGCTCGTTGCCTGCGCGGGTACTGACCAGCAAAGACAAAAGAAAGGTCGAGCCATAAGACAACGACAGCAGATAGCTGGCCAGGCACAGCAGGCCGAAACCACGATTAGCCGGTTCAGTATGGGTAGCGGAAGTCACAAGGCTTCACTCGCAAAAAACTGAAGTTGCCTTGTAGCACGACGACGGGTGACGGCAGTTATGCACATGCTGGAGTTGAGTTCAGTCAACAACAAACTATCGCCACGCCAACCGGGTCAAGCACCTGGGGGATAAAAGTCTTTTACCGATTTCACGGGTTTTCCACCGGCACGCTTGCCCTATCCTTGGCAGGATCTCTCATATCAGTGGAAGATTCATGAAAGCTTCGCTTCCCAGCCGCTACGCCGTTCTGGCCGGCTGCCTGCTCTTCACTTGTATCAGCCTGCCCTACCTTGCGACCCATGCTTGGCTCTGGCCCTTCAGCCTGATCTGCGCGGTACTTAGCCTGGTTGGCCTTAACGATCTGCGACAAAGCCACCACGCGGTTCGGCGCAACTACCCGATCCTGGGCAATATCCGTTACCTGATCGAAACCATCCGCCCGGAAATCCGTCAGTACCTGCTCGAAGGTGATGACGACAAACTGCCCTTCTCCCGTGCCCAACGCTCACTGGTGTATGCCCGGGCCAAGAATGAAAGCGCCGAGAAGGCCTTTGGTACGCTCAACGATGTTTATCGACCGGGCTTTGAGTTCATCAGCCATTCAATGCTGCCGGCCGACACGCCCGACCCCGCCTCGTTTCGCATCGCCATCGGTGGCCCGCAGTGTCGCCAGCCTTACTCAGCCTCGATCTTCAACATCTCGGCCATGAGCTTCGGCGCCCTCAGCGCCAACGCCATTGCTGCACTCAACCAAGGGGCGAAACAGGGGCGCTTTGCCCATGACACCGGTGAAGGCAGCATCAGCCCGTATCACCGTGAACATGGCGGCGACCTGATCTGGGAAATTGGCAGTGGCTACTTCGGTTGCCGCACTGCCGCTGGCCGCTTTGATCCCGAACGCTTTGCCAATCAAGCGCGCGATCCACAGGTGAAGATGATCGAAATCAAGCTCAGCCAGGGCGCAAAACCCGGGCATGGTGGGATTTTGCCCGGGCACAAGGTCAGCGCTGAAATCGCGACCACGCGTGGCGTGATGGTCGGTGAAGATTGCATCTCACCTGCAGCGCACAGTGCCTTTCGCACCCCTGTCGAGTTGTTGCAGTTCATCGCACAATTGCGTGAGCTGTCTGGCGGCAAGCCTGTGGGTTTCAAGTTCTGCCTGGGCCACCCATGGGAGTTCATGGGTATTGCCAAGGCGATGCTGGCAACCGATATCGTCCCGGATTTTATCGTCGTCGACGGCAAGGAAGGTGGCACCGGCGCTGCGCCGCGCGAGTTCAGCGACAACATTGGCGTGCCCATGCGTGAAGGCCTGATGTTCGTGCACAACACCCTGGTCGGCCTGAACCTGCGCGACAAGGTACGCATCGGTGCAGGCGGCAAGATCGTCAGCGCCTTCGACATCGCCAGCGTGCTGGCCATCGGCGCCGACTGGGTCAACTCGGCGCGCGGCTTCATGTTCGCCATCGGCTGCATTCAGTCGCAGAGTTGTCATACCAACAAGTGCCCTACCGGCGTGGCGACCCAAGACCCGCTGCGACAACGTGCACTGGTGGTGCCGGACAAAGCCGAGCGGGTCTACAGCTTCCACCGCAATACCCTGCATGCCCTGGCCGAGATGCTCGCGGCCGCCGGGCTTGAGCATCCCTCACAGCTCAAGCCCAAACACCTGGTGCGGCGTATTAGTACCAGCGAGATTCGTCAGTTTTCCCAGCTGCACGTGTTCCTCAAGCCCGGTGAGTTGCTCAGCGGCTCGATCAACAGTGAGTTCTACGCGCGGATGTGGCGGATGGCTCGAAGTGACAGCTTTGAGCCGGAGACTGGCGAGGTGCTGGCGAACTCGCCCGCTGTACGTCGAAAACAAACAACCCCGGCCTGAGCCGGGGTTGCTGGAGACGCCAGACAACTATCAGAACAGGTTGACTGGGTACTCAACGAACACACGAACTTCGTTACCGTCGTCGTTGTAGCCGTTCAGGCGAACGCTTTCGGAAGTACGCAGGAACGAACTACGCAGTTTGACGGATAGGTCCTTAGCTGGACCTTCCTGAACCACATACTTGAACTGGTTGAAGATTTCGCGCTCTTTACCTTCACCGAAGCCGTGGGTGTTGATGTTGTCACCACGCACGTAGGCTACTTTGTAGGTCAGGCCCGGCACGCCGAAGGCGCCGAAGTCCAGGCCATAGCCGATCTGCCAGGAACGCTCGTCTTCAGCGTTGAAGTCGGACCAGTAGGAGTTGGCCAGGTAGATGGTCGAACCACCGTCACCCACGCCACCGGCGTTCTGGTAGAAGCCGTATTGATAACCGGTGTCGCCAGTACTGCGCTGGTGAGCAAGGGTGATCGAGTGCGGGCCGAAGGCATAAGTAGCCGCCAGGCTCCAGATGGTGTTGGAGTCGCCGGTCAGATCTGCGGCAGCGACGTACTTCTTGTCGATATCAGACTTGTAGCCGTTGAAATCCAAGGTCAGGGACTGGTCGTCCGAGATCGGGTGAACGTAGTTCACGCCCAGGTAGTACTTCTTCAGTACGTCTTCAACATCGGAGCCGTATACCGAAGCCGACAAGTTTTCGGTGAACTTGTAGCTACCGCCGAGCACGTTGATCGACTTCAGGCCACCGCTGTCACGGCCTTCAGCACTCTTGCGCGCTTCCTGGGTGAAACGGCCAGCGTTCAGTTCCAGGCCCTTGATCTCTTTGGAGGTGATCATGGTGCCGGTGAAGCTTTCTGGCAGCAGACGGGCATCGTCGTACTGCAGTACTGGCAGCGAAGGCATCTGGTCGCCGTACTTCAGCACGGTGTTGGAAACGCGCAGTTTTACTGCAGCGCCGCCACGGGCCAGGTTGTGCGGGGAGTTGGCCTGAGCACCATCGCTAGGCTTGAAGAAGTCGACACCGGCGCCGCCGTTGTGACCCTTGCCGCCGTCCAGACGCACGGCGTACAGACCGAACGCATCGACACCCACACCAACGGTGCCCTGGGTGAAGCCGGAGGAGAAGTTGGCGATGACGCCCTGGCCCCATTCGATCTGGTCGTCGGTGCCGTGTTTCTTGTCACGGTTGATGTAAGCGTTGCGCAGCAGGACGTTCATGCTGCTGTCTTCTACGAAGCCCTTGGCGGCGGCCTGGTCATTGGCCATAGCCTGGGTCGCGGTCAAAAGGCTGAGCGCGATCAGACTGATCCTGGTTTTGAACATTTTATTTTCCTTATTACTTAGTCAAAGACGCTCTGCGGCCGACGCCAAAAACCACGCCCCCTGCGTGGGTTGACGCTCGCGGGTCAGAAAATAAAAAGCCCGCATGCGAGTGATCGCAGCGGGCCTTTTATTCTGGACTCTTGGCTCATGGGCCTACAGGCGTTGACCGAATCCTATCCGCGTGCGGATCAGCGTGTCAAAAATTCGTGAAAAATAACCCTGCGAAACAATTAGATACATAAACACGCGGGCGCAGTCGAGAAACGATTAACATAAGTAAATAGCAAGCATTATCATTCGCGCCGAATTTCAATACCTCTTTCGTCTAACTCGCTCTCCCCTTCGGATGCTCTTAATGCCTGCCCCCTGCCGCCTGTCACCCCTGACCTTGGGTGTCTCCCTGTTTCTCGGTTCCGCCATGGCGATGGCCGCCAGTACTACCCTGCCTGAGCTTTCGGTTACCGCCGAAAGTGATCGCGACCAAGATGATCCGCGAGTCAAGGAAGTCAGCACCGCCACCCGCACCTCAACACCTGCCCGTTATGTTCCCCAGGCTATCGACGCGGTGAAGACCAGCAACGTAATGGACTACGGCACTAACGACCTGGGCAAGGCGCTGAACGGCATTCCCAACGTCAGCAACGGCGCCGATACCCGCTTCGACAGCGTGCGTATCCGTGGCTTCGACGCCAGCAATGACTTCTACCTGGACGGCATCCGCGACGACAGTCAGTACGTGCGCGACTTGCACAACATCGAACGTATCGAGGTACTCAAAGGCCCGGCTGCCGTGTTGTACGGGCGCGGCAGTCAAGGCGGGATCGTCAACCGCGTGAGCAAACTGCCAGAAGCCGGCCGACGCTCAAGTATTGAAGCTCAAGGGGGCAGCGAAGACCTGCGCAGCCTGTACGCCGACCTCAGCGCCGATCCGTCGGATAACATCAGCCTGCGCCTGAACCTGGGCAACCAGGACAACAACAGCTTCCGCCACGGCATCGACGGCAGCCGCCAGCTGTTCGCCCCATCCATGAGCTGGCAACTGACTCCGGAACTCAACTGGCTGGTGCAATACGAATACAGCCGTTACAACCGCACGCCTGATCGTGGCATTCCGAGCGTCAATGGTCGCCCGGCCGATGTTGACCGTGACACTACGTATGGCGATACCCAACGCGACTTCATCGACGACAAGGCACAATCGCTGCGCTCACGTCTGAACTACCAACTCAGTGAAAACTGGCAGGTGCGTCACACCCTTGGCCTGTTCAAGCTCAACAGCGACTTCGACAACACCTACCAGAACGGCTACAAGGCCAGCACCAATCAGGTCACTCGCCAGCGCTGGCAGCAAGACCTCAATACCCGCAACCTGTTCAATAACCTAGAACTGGAAGGCAACTTCGACACCTTCGGCCTGCAGCACACCTTGTTGACCGGCCTGGAGGTCGGTAATCAGCGGCGCGATCCGTTGCTCTACAAATCAGCGACAGAAGTGCCGAGCGTAGACCTGGACAATCCCGACAGCGACGCGCAATACAATGGCCTGATGGTGCCTTCGAGCAACAACCACACCGTGGTCGATAGCCGTGGCCTGTACATCCAGGACCAACTGCGCCTGAACGATCAGTGGCAAATACTGGCAGGGGTACGCTTCGACCAGTTCGAAGTCGAAACCACCAACAAGCTCAAGAATATTTCCGAGAAGCAGGACAGCACCAGCACCAGCCCTCGCCTGGGCGTGGTCTATTCGCCATGGAAAGAACACTCCTTCTACGCCTCCTGGAGCAAAACCTTCTCCCCAGTGGGTGGCGGTCTGATCGGCATTACCCCGGGTGCACCTGGCAACAGCAATGAAACCAGCCCTGAAGAAACCCGGCAGAAGGAAATCGGGGTCAAGAGCGACTGGCTCGACGAACGCCTGAGCACTACCTTGGCGATCTACGAACTTGAGCTCTACAACCGCCGCACCAGCGACCCGAACGATCCTGGCGTTACCTTGCTGACCGGCCTGCAGCGTTCGCGCGGGGTGGAACTGACCGCCACCGGCAACATCGTCGGCAACTGGTACGTCCGGGGCGGCATCGGCATTCAGGATGCAACCATCGTCGAAGACAACAACAACCAGGAAGGCAATCGGGTGAGCAACGTCGCCAAACGCAATGGCAGCGTGTTCGTGACCTGGAAACCCGAGATGGGCTGGTATGGCGAGACCGGTCTGACCCTGGTCGGTGAACGTTATGCCGACAACCAGAACACTGCAGTACTGCCTGGCTATGGTAGTTGGGATGCCTTGGCCGGTTTCCGTACCAAGGACTGGGACCTGCGTGCGGCGTTGACCAACATTACCGACAAGACCTACTACAGCTCGGCCACCAGTGCCGCGCAGATCCAGTTCGGTGATCCACGCAGCCTGGTAGTTACCGGCACCTATAGCTTCTGATGCTAGAACGGTAGCCGCTGCCGCAGGCTGTGATCGACTGCGTAGCAGTCGCAACCCAACCAACTCGGTGATGGGTAACTACGGCCGCTTGGCGGCCGATCGCAGCCTGGCGGCAGCGGCTACGACAGATCCAGCAGGGTTGCTGGCGATTCACTCACCCAGCAGGGCTTCAAGCTCTGCTTCTGTAATCAACCCTCGCGGATAGCGCTCCAGCAACGAGCGGCGGTGATCGGACTTCCTGCCCCGGATGGCTCCATTACTTTTCAACCACTGCGCCACCCTTCGCAGGGCCGCGCCATTCAGTACGGACGAAGCCGACTCACTTACTGCATTCATTTCGACACGTACTCCCTGGGCCGTGAGTGGCTAACCTACTCAAACTTTGTGACAGAACAATGCTGTCCTATCTGCTTGAAATACAATGCAAAACAAATACAAGAGGTGTGCCAGATAGCAGCGCCGATTGTCGCCGCCCATAAAAAAACCCGTCCGAAGACGGGTTTTTTTATGGGCGCAAACTCAGCCTTTGAACGGTGCCGGTTGTTGCTGGGTCAGGCAGTGGATGTTGCCCCCACCCAACAGCATTTCGCGACCGGGGATCATCACCACTTCGTGGTCCGGGAAAACCCGAGCGAGAATCGCTCTAGCCTCGGCATCTGCCGGATCGTCGAAGCTCGGGGCAATGATGCCGCCATTGACGATCAGGAAGTTGACGTAGGAACCGGCCAAGCGCACGGATGGGTTTCGCTCCTGGCTACCGGCCACCGGATCGACGCCGGCACACTCTTCTTCAGTGGCAAACAACGGACCCGGAATCGGCATCTTGTGCACGGTAAAGGTGCGACCTTTGGCGTCACGGCTGTTCTGCAAGACCTCAAGTGCGGCGTGGCAGCGCGCGTAGTTGGGGTCTTGCGGATCATCTGTCCAGGCCAGTAACACTTCACCTGGGCGCACGTAACAACAGAAGTTGTCGACGTGGCCATCGGTCTCGTCGTTGTACAGGCCATCGGGCAGCCAGATGATGGTGTCCACCGCCAGGTGATCACGCAGCACCGCTTCGATCTGCTCACGATTGAGGTGCGGGTTGCGGTTGTGGTTGAGCAGGCATTCTTCGGTGGTGATCAGGGTGCCTTCACCATCGACGTGAATCGAACCGCCCTCAAGCACGAAGCCTTCGGTGTGGTAACGCTGGCAGCGTTCCATCTCGAGGACTTTACTGGCCACTTGCTCGTCACGGTTCCATGGCGAGTACAGCCCGCCCTCGAAGCCGCCCCAGGCATTGAAGCCCCAGTCGACGCCGCGCACTTCGCCGCTGTTGTTGATGACAAAGGTCGGCCCGGTGTCACGCACCCAGGCGTCGTCGTTGCTGATTTCCACAACGCGGATGTTCGGTGCATCCAGGCGGGCGCGGGCGTTGTCGTACTGGGCGGCGGAGACGGCCACGGTGACCGGCTCGAAACGCGCGATGGCCTTGGCCAGGGTCACGTGTGCGGCCTGTACCGGTTTGCCGCCCAGGCGCCAGTTGTCCGGACGCTCGGGCCAGACCATCCATACCTGGGTTTGCGGCGCCCATTCGGCTGGCATGTAGAAGCCGTCGGCGCGTGGGGTGCTGGTCAGGGTCTTCATGAGTAAACCTTTGCAGTGTTCGACGCAGGCTTGGCAGCCCAGGTCGAGGTCATTGAATGATCAGGATTCCAGCGCGCCGTCGAGGGTTTTCACCGGGCCGTACAGGTTTGGACGACGGTCACGGAAAGTGCCCCAGGCGCTGCGGATGTGCTCCAGTTTGTCGAGGTCGAAAGTATGCACCAGCACGCCCTCTTCGGTCTCGTTGAGCGCTTGGACTTTCTCACCAAACTGGTTGGCGATGAACGACGAGCCGTAGAAGGTGATGTCGTAGCCGTCCTGTTCTTCGGTGCCGATACGGTTGCTGGCGATCAGCGGCATCAGGTTGGCACCGGCGTGGCCCTGCTGCACACGCTGCCAGTGATCACGCGAGGAGATGGTCTTGTCATGCGGCTCGCTGCCGATGGCGGTCGGGTAGAACAGCACTTCTGCACCCAGCAGCGCCATGCTGCGTGCGCACTCCGGGAACCACTGGTCCCAGCAGATGCCCACGCCGATCTTGGCGTAGCGGGTCTGCCAGACCTTGAAGCCGGTGTCGCCCGGGTTGAAGTAGTACTTTTCGTGGTAGCCAGGGCCATCCGGGATGTGGGTCTTGCGGTACACGCCCAGGTTGCTGCCGTCGGCGTCGATGATCGCGATGCTGTTGAAGCGGGCGCGGCCGGCCAGCTCGAAGAAGCTGATCGGCAGTACCACTTCCAGCTCCTTGGCGATCTGCTGGAAGTGCTCGATGGCAGCGTTGATCTCGACTGGCGTTGCCAGCTGCAGATAGTCAGGGTTTGGTTTCTGGCAGAAGTACGGGGTTTCGAACAGTTCCTGGATCAGGATGATCTGCGCGCCCTTGGCCGCGGCTTCGCGGACCAGCTTTTCGGCGGTGGCCAGGTTGTCCTGGCGATCCCAGGAGCACGCCATCTGGGTGGCGGCGACGGTAACGGTGCGGCTCATGAAAACCTCCTCGAAGGATGACTGGGCCGGCTGACCGTGCAGACGACCGAAAACAGATTGCAGGGGTGGACGGACGACTTTATATCCGATAAATATCGGCTTTGAAAGCTGAGATATGAAAATAACAGGCACAAAAAAGCCGGTTAACCCGATAACAATCGAGTTAACCGGCTTTCAGCTCGCGAGTTAGAGGGCTTCTGAGAGCACCCTGTCGATGCTGTCTACGAAGAAGTCCACGCTCTCCCGAGTGGTGCACATCGGCGGCTTGATCTTGAGGATGTTCAAGTAATCGCCAGTTGGCTGCATGAAAATTCCCAGGTCACGCAGACGGTTACATAAGGTGGTGGTTTCTTCGCTGGCCGGCTCCAGGCTGGTGCGGTCGCGGACCAGCTCCAGGCCCAGGTAGAAGCCCGAACCATGGACGGCACCCGCTAGCGGATGTTTATCGACTAAACCTTGCAGGCGCGCCTTGAAGTACCTGCCCACATCACGGGCGTTGTCCCACAAGCCTTCCTCGCCCATGACATCCAGCACGGCAATGCCGATCCGGCAACTGACCGGGCTGCCGCCGGCAGATGAGAAAAAGTAGCCCTCAGCTTCCAGCGCTTCGGCTATCTCCCGACGGGTGATCACCGCCCCCAGCGGCTGGCCATTGCCCATACCCTTGGCCATGGTGATGATGTCCGGCACCACGCCTTGTTGTTCAAAGCCCCAGAAATACTCACCAAGCCGGCCATAGCCGACCTGTACTTCATCGGCGATGCACACGCCACCGGCGGCACGTACCTTGGCATAGGCCTGTTGCAGGTAACCCGACGGCAATGAAATGCCACCAGCATTGCCATACACCGGCTCGCAAATGAAGCCGGCCAGTTGCCGCTGATCGGCAGCCACGGCTGCCAGCTTGGCATCGACGTCACGCAGATAGTCGGTGCTGCTGTCGTCACCGCGATAGGCACCGCGGTAGGTGTTCGGCGCAATCACCGGATGCACCCAGTCAGGCCGAGTGCTCAGCGCCTGGGGGTTGTCGGCAATCGAGGTGGAAATCGCGTCGGTCGCCACTGACCAGCCGTGGTAGGCCTCCAGCACGCTGAGCATGTCCCGGCCACCGCTGTAGGCCCATGCCAAACGAATGGCCAGGTCGTTTGCCTCGGTGCCACTGTTGACCAGGAACACCCGGTCCATGGTATCGGGCGCCAGCTCCAGCAAGCGTTCGGAAAACTCGGCAATGGCCGCGTAATGAAAGCGTGAGTTGGTGTTGAGCAAGGACCACTGCCGAGCCGCTTCACTGGCCATCCGCGGATGACCATGGCCAAGTACCGCGACATTGTTGAGCATGTCCAGGTACGCACGCCCCTGCATGTCGTAGAGGTAATTGCGCCAGCCACGTTCGATATGGGGTGGCTGTTCATAGTAGTGCTTCTGCGAGCGGGCAAAACTGGCGTCGCGACGCTCAAGCAATTGCTGTGCATCAACCAGCGGCTCAGCGTCACAGGCGAACCCAAGCACGGCTTGCGGCGATGGGCATAGGGCTTGCCAGGCAACGGCCCGCGAAGGCACCACAAAGGAGGGCGGGCACAGGCCAGCAACGCGGCAGAGCTGGACGCTCAACAGCCCATCGATGTGCCCCAGGCACTGACCGTTGCTCAACTGCGACCCGGATTCGGGGGCATCGACCAGCCCACGCAACCACAGGCTGCACTGCGCGCCTTGCAAATACCCCTCGCCATCGGCCGTGTTTTGCCAAACCCCCGGCCAGGGGGCTTGCAACGCAGTCCCCATAGGCAGCTGCAGCTCAACGTGCAAGGCAAAGGTCTTCGGCTCTTGCGGATTGTCGATATGGGTTTGCGACAGACGGTACTGCGCATAGAGCGAGCAAGCGGCCCCTTGTGCACTGGCCTGCTCACGCAACAGCTGCTGGTCGATACCGGGTTGCTCCCAGTTACCGGCATGGAAGTGGTTGCTCAACACCCCCAGATCCACCGACGTGACCCTGTTGGCCTGCACGCCAGGCAGCAACGGGCTTGCCTGCAAGGGCGACAGGGGTAGGTCGAAGCCGGTGATTTGCAGAATCGCAGCTTCCATCAGTTCGAATGGGACGCTGGTGGCAACATCAAAGATTTCCCATTCGTGGCTCAGGTTGTCACGAATGTAGTTATTGCCTGGATCGACACTCAGTTGCTGCTCACTGCTGAGCACCAGCACTGCGGCGCGCGCCACGATCATCGGCCATAGCGCCTGGAGTTCAACTTGGCTCAGCGGATTCAGCGCATGGTAGGCCTGAACGGCTGGCAAGATGCGTAGCGGATCGCCCTCGGCATGATGGAGCAAGGCCGCGCAGGTCACCGACAGGTCGGCAATACGCCAGGTGCGCAACAAGTCGCCGAAATCGATCACGCCGCACAGTTGCCATTGCCGTTGTGCGTCCCGTTGCCAGACGGCGTTGTCATCGGTGATGTCCAAGTGCACCGCTTGCATCGGCAATTGTCCGATCAACGGTTGCAAACGCTGTTCGGCCTTAAGGGTGGCTTCGAGCAGTTGCGCCTTGCGCGGTCCGTCGTTGAGCACAGGTGACAGGTGCGCGATCAGGGCTTGGGCATGCTGCGGGTCCCATTGCAATGTGCGCTCAAGCCCTGGGTGACTGAATTGCACCAAGGCCTGATCGATACGTGCGCAGAGCCTGCCCAGTTCAGCGACCAGCGTTGGTTCCATGTACTTGAGCCGGGTCAGTGACTGACCTTCGATGTACTCAAGCAGACGCACGCGCAAGGCCTGGCCCTCCACCTCCAGTGCCAGTAACTGTGCACCGGAATTTGCAGTAATCACTGCGGGTACCGGCAACTCACGCTCGCGCAAGTAACTGAGGGCCGCATGCTGGGCTTGCAGTTCAGCGGCGCTGTAATCGCCATGGCAGATTTTCAGCACATACCGCCCTTGCGCGCTGTCAACGCGAAAGTTCAGATCCTGCTGGCTACCCAAAGGCTGCAATGAACCACTGAGCCCATAGTGCTCCTGCAATATCCGCAGCGCTTGCTGCTCGCTGACATCAGGACACGGTTGGCTGGAGCGGTGGAGCAAGGTACTGAGCGGCATGACGGGACCTCATTTTTTTGTTGCTTATATCGCCACTGCTTTTGCCGAGAAGCAAGATTAACCGCTAAAATCGCGCAAATTTTGCTCAACTGCTCAATGCTTTCAGGGAAAACTCGACTGCTCAGCGCTTTTTGCTTGCTCCAGTCCGTTCCCCACCACAAGCTATGTGCTTAATGTTCAATGTCCGTTATGGAAGAAAGGCAGTCCGACATGCGAATTCTCATCACCGGCGGAGCCGGCTTTATCGGTTCGGCGCTGGTGCGTCACTTGATCACCAATACCGAACACGAAGTGCTCAACCTCGACAAGCTGACGTATGCCGGCAACCTTGAGTCGCTGACCAGCATCGCGACCAATACCCGCTATGAGTTTGTTCAGGCCGATATTGCTGATCAAGCGACTGTCAGCGCTGTACTGGCACGATTCCAGCCACATGCCATCATGCATCTGGCGGCTGAGTCGCATGTCGACCGCTCGATCGACGGCCCGTCTGATTTCATCCAGACCAACATCGTCGGGACCTACAGCCTGCTAGAGGCCACTCGCGCCTACTGGCTGACCCTGCCGGCGCAAGAGCGTGCGGCATTCCGCTTCCATCACATTTCCACTGACGAAGTGTATGGCGACCTGCATGGCGTCGATGACCTGTTTACCGAAACGACGCCGTATGCACCAAGCTCCCCTTACTCTGCAAGTAAGGCGGCGTCCGACCACCTGGTCCGCGCCTGGCAACGTACCTATGGCCTGCCGGTACTGATCACCAACTGCTCGAACAACTACGGGCCGTTCCATTTCCCGGAAAAACTGATTCCGCTGGTGATTCTGAATGCCCTGGCGGGAAAACCGCTGCCGGTATATGGCAATGGCCTGCAGGTTCGCGACTGGTTGTACGTCGAGGATCATGCCCGTGCCCTGTTCAAAGTTGTGACCGAAGGCAAGGTCGGCGAGACCTACAACATCGGCGGGCACAACGAGCAGAAGAACATCGACGTAGTCCGTGGCATCTGTGCGCTGCTTGAAGAGCTCGCGCCCGAACGCCCCGCCGGTGTCGCCAACTATGCCGACCTGATCACCTTCGTCCAGGATCGCCCAGGCCACGACCAGCGTTACGCCATCGATGCCAGCAAGATTGAGCGCGAGCTGGGCTGGGTCCCGGAAGAGACATTCGAAACCGGCCTGCGCAAGACTGTGCAGTGGTACCTGGACAACCTGGAATGGTGCCAGCGGGTTCAAGACGGTAGTTATCAAGGCCAACGCCTGGGCGCCAGCGACTTCAAGGATCTTATTGCATGACCAAAGGTATCGTTCTGGCCGGAGGCTCCGGCACCCGCCTGCACCCCATCACCCTGGGTGTTTCCAAGCAACTGCTGCCAATCTACGACAAACCGATGATCTACTACCCGATTTCGGTGCTGATGCTGGCCGGTATTCGGGAGATCTTGCTGATTTCCACGCCTCATGACTTGCCGCAGTACAAGCAACTGCTGGGCGACGGCAGCCAGTTCGGCATCGAAATCAGCTACGCCGAACAGCCCTCTCCCGACGGACTGGCCCAGGCTTTCCTGATCGGTGAAGAGTTCATCGGAGACGATTCGGTCTGCCTGATTCTGGGCGACAACATTTTCCATGGCCAGGGTTTCAGCGAGCAGTTGTTGCGCGCCATCAAGCAACCCACTGGCGCCACCGTGTTCGGCTACTTGGTCAAAGACCCGGAGCGTTTCGGTGTGGTCGACTTCGATCAGGACGGTCGCGCCCTGTCGATCGAAGAAAAACCCGCCAAACCCAAGTCGCCTTATGCAGTGACCGGCCTGTACTTCTACGACAACGATGTGGTGAACATCGCCAAGAACGTCAAGCCGTCGCCACGTGGCGAGCTGGAAATCACCGACGTCAACAATGCCTACCTGCAACGCGGTGACTTGCGCGTCGAGCGTTTCGGCCGTGGCTTCGCCTGGCTCGATACCGGTACCCACGACAGCCTGCTCGAAGCTTCGCAGTACGTGCAGACCATTGAGCACCGTCAAGGCCTGAAGGTTGCCTGCCTTGAAGAAATATCCTTCCAGCAGGGCTGGATCGATCGCCCGCAATTGCTGGAACGCGCCAGGATTTTCGGCAAGACCGGCTACGGACAATACCTCTACGGTCTGGCGGAAGAGCATCAATGAACGTCATCACTACCGACCTGCCAGGCGTGCTGATCATCGAACCAAACGTGTTCGGTGATAGCCGCGGTTTTTTCTATGAGAGCTTCAACGCCGAGGCGTTCAAAGACAAAACCGGCGTCACCACGACCTTTGTCCAGGACAACCATTCGCGCTCGCAGAAGGGTGTGCTGCGCGGGCTGCACTATCAACTGGAAAACACCCAGGGCAAGCTGGTGCGTGTCACCCACGGTGAAGTGCTGGATGTGGCTGTCGATATCCGGCGCAGCTCGCCACACTTCGGCCAATGGGTTGCGGTAAGGCTGTCCGCCGACAACCATCGCCAGCTGTGGGTGCCGGAAGGCTTTGCCCATGGTTTTGTCGTGCTCAGTGACAGTGCCGAGTTCCTCTACAAGACCACCGACTACTACAACCCGGCGGCCGAACGCTGCATTCGCTGGGACGATCCGGACCTGGCCATCGACTGGCAACTGGATGCTGCGCCGCAACTGTCCGCCAAGGACCAGGCCGGTAAATGGCTGAAAGAGGCGGATCTGTTCCCATGACCGCACGCCGACTGAACATCCTCATCAGCGGCCAGCACGGCCAGGTTTCCCAAGCGCTGCAACAGCGCTTGGGCGACCTTGGCCAGTTGCATGTGCTGGGTCGTGATCAGCTCGACCTGGCCAAGCCCGAAGGCATCCGTGAACACGTGCAGGCACTCAAGCCTGACCTGATCATCAACGCCGCCGCCCATACCGCGGTAGATCAGGCCGAAAGCGAGCCGGAGCTGGCCTTTGCAATCAATGCCCAGGCTCCCGGCATCTTCGCCGAGGAAGCCGCCAAGCTGGGCATCCCGCTGATCCATTACTCCACCGACTACGTGTTCGACGGGAGCAAGGCTGGCGCTTATAGCGAAGACGACCAACCCAACCCGTTGGGCGTCTACGGGCGTAGCAAACTGGCCGGCGAACAGGCCATTGCCGCTGTTGGTGGTGAGCATTTGATCCTGCGCACGAGTTGGGTGTACTCGCAGCACGGGCGCAATTTTCTGTTAACCATGCAGCGCCTGCTGCAGGAAAAACCACAACTGCGCATAGTTGCCGACCAGTTCGGGGCACCGACCTGGGCGGGCACCATTGCCCAGAGTACCCGCGCTCTGATCGAACGCTGGCTGGCGGGCCAAGCCGGCGCTTGGGGCACCTATCACTTGACCGCTCAGGGCGAGACGTCCTGGTTCGGTTTCGCCCAGGCCATTGGCGAACACCTCAAGGCCCAAGGCTTGCCTTGTGCCGAGTTGCTGCCGATTGCGTCGAGCGAGTACCCAACGCCTGCACGTCGTCCGCTGAACTCGCGCCTCGATTGTGGCCGCCTGCAACGCGAGTGGAATGTCAGCCAACCGCACTGGCAGCAAGCGCTGATTGACTGCCTGAAGTAGCGCATAATGCGCCAGATCATTCTGGCGCAGTTACGATGACCAAGACTCCACCTCTTCCCCGCCGTCCTCGATGGCGCAGCCTGGCACTACTGGCGATATGCCTGGCGCCTTTGCTCTGGCCCTTGCAGCACTTGGCCAAGCACTACTACCAGGGCGAACTGGCCGGCCAGAACCGCCAGATCCTGGACCTGTACGTCGCCAACTTGCTCGGCACCCTGCACCGCTATGAAACCCTGCCGCAGATCCTCGGTGACCTGCCCGCCTTGCGTGCGGTGCTGGCCGATCCAATCCGCCTGGAAACCCTGACCAACGCCAACCGCCTGCTCAAGAACATCGCCACCCAGACGGGCGCCGAAGTCATGTACTTGATGGATGCCAAGGGCAACACATTGGCGGCCTCCAATTGGGACAAGCACGATAGTTTCATTGGCCGGAATTTCGCATTTCGTCCTTATTACACTGAAGCCGTTGCCGGACGCCTGGGGCGCTTCTTTGGCCAGGGCACGACATCGGCCAAACGCGGCTATTTCTTCGCCGCCGCCGTGCGTGACGGCGACGAGATCATCGGTGCATTGGTAGTTAAGGTCGATCTGGATCACACCGAAACCCTGTGGGGTAAAACCCCCGAGCAGTTACTTCTGACTGACCACAACGGCGTGGTGATCCTGACCTCCCGCCCAGACTGGCGCTTCCGTGCCACCCGGCCGCTGACCGACGCTGAACGCGAGGCGATTACCGCCATCCAGCCCTACCCGACCCAGACGCCTCAGCCCCTGAACCTCAACGAGCAAGCCTGGTTGATCCAGACCCAGGCTATCGAGGAAACCGGTTGGCAGGTCAGCATCCTCGCACCGAGAACCTTGATCGACCGTTCGGTAAACACCGTGGTCGCAATCGGTGCCGCCGCCTTGCTGGTACTGATGCTGTTGCTTGGTTTGATCATGCAACGTCGACGTCACTACATGGACCGCATCGACTTCGAGGCTCACGCACGCCAGGAACTGGAGAAGCGGGTGATTGAACGCACCGCCGACCTCGAAGGCCTGAACAGCCGCCTGAAAAGTGAAGTACTGGAGCGTGAGCAAGCCCAGCAGGAATTGGTGCGAGCCCAGGACGAGTTGGTCCAGGCCGGCAAACTGTCGGTACTGGGAACCATGTCGGCAAGCATCAGTCACGAACTCAATCAGCCGCTGGCGGCAATCCGCAGCTATGCAGAAAATGCCGAGATCCTCCTCGACCATCAGCGCACCGATGACGCACGCAGCAACCTCAAGCTGATCAGCGAACTGACCGGGCGCATGGCCTCGATCATTGCCCACCTGCGTGCGTTCGCTCGTCGTGACCGTCATGCGCCGGAAAGCGTGGCACTGCAGCCAGCGCTGGATGACGCCTTGGCCCTGCTGGCCAAACGTCGCCGGGCCATGGCCGTGGAGTTGGTGCGCGATCTGCCGGACGCGACGCTATGGGTCCAGGCGGGTGAGACCCGCTTACGTCAGGTACTGGGAAATCTGTTAGCCAACGCCCTCGATGCCCTGACCGAAAAAGCCAACCCGCGCAGGCTCATGCTCAGTGCCGAACAGCGCGATGGCAACGTCTACCTCTACATTCGCGACAACGGTCCCGGTTTCACCAGCGAAGCGCTGGCCCGTGCCCGTGAGCCCTTTTTCACCACCAAGACACGTACCCAAGGTCTTGGCCTGGGCCTGGCGATCTGCGATACCTTGATGCGCGCGCTAGGCGGCGAGTTGCTGCTTGGCAACCACCCCGAAGGTGGCGCCCTGCTTACCCTGCAACTGCGCATGGCCAAACCCGGCGCCAACCTGCAAACCTCGGAGGACCCATCGGCATGACAACCGAGCCGCTCATTGACAGTCAGGTACAGGTGATCCTGGTCGACGACGACCCACACCTGCGCCAGGCACTGAGCCAGACCCTGGATCTTGCCGGCCTTAAAGTCTTGTCCCTGAGCGATGCCCAGAACCTGGCCGGACGCATCGAACCGGACTGGCCAGGCGTGCTGGTCAGCGATATCCGCATGCCCGGCATCGATGGCCTGGAGCTGCTGCAACAGGTGCATGCCCAGGACCCCGATCTGCCGGTGTTGCTGATTACCGGTCATGGCGACGTGCCCCTGGCGGTACAGGCCATGCGCGCTGGGGCCTATGATTTTCTCGAGAAACCCTTCGCCAGCGATGCCCTGCTCGACAGCGTGCGCCGCGCCCTGGCCCTGCGGCGCCTGGTACTGGACAACCGCAGTCTGCGCCTGGCCCTGAGCGACCGCCAGGAACTGAGTACGCGGCTGGTTGGCCACTCGTCGCCTATACAGCGCCTGCGCGAGCAAATCGGCGCGCTGGCCGGCACCCGCGCCGATGTACTGATCCTCGGCGAGACGGGCGCAGGCAAGGAAGTGGTAGCCCGAGCGCTGCATGACCTGTCGAGCCGACGCGACGGTCCTTTTGTCGCTATCAATGCCGGCGCCCTGGCCGAATCGGTGGTCGAAAGTGAACTGTTCGGCCACGAACCCGGTGCGTTCACTGGTGCGCAGAAACGCCGAATCGGCAAGTTCGAGTTCGCCAATGGCGGCACGCTGTTTCTCGATGAAATCGAAAGCATGAGCCTGGATGTACAGGTCAAACTACTGCGTTTGCTGCAGGAACGGGTGGTCGAGCGCCTGGGTGGCAACCAGCAGATTCCGCTGGATATCCGCATCATTGCCGCTACCAAGGAAGACTTGCGACAGGCTGCCGACCAAGGCCGCTTCCGTGCCGACCTTTACTACCGCCTGAATGTCGCCCCCCTGCGTATTCCGCCGCTGCGCGAACGCGGTGATGACATCCTCGTGCTGTTCCAGCATTTCGCCGATGCTGCCAGCGCGCGTCATGGCCTATCGGCTCACGCGTTGCAACCGGCGCAGCGTGCGCTGTTACTGCGCCACAATTGGCCAGGCAACGTACGTGAACTGCAAAATGCCGCTGAACGCTTCGCCCTAGGGCTGGAGCTGGCGCTCGATGGCGAAGCACCACCACATTTCCAGGAACACCCTGCAATACCTGGCAGTGGTAACCTCAGTGAGCAGGTCGAGCACTTCGAGCGTTCGCTGATTGCCGCCGAACTGACCCAGCCGCACAGCTCCATGCGCAGCCTTGCCGAAGCACTCGGGATTCCACGCAAGACCCTGCATGACAAGCTGCGCAAGCACGGCCTGAGCTTCGCTGACAGCAACAGCAGCACTGACGATCTGGAGGACAACCGCCCATGACCACAGACAGCCACTACCTGGAGTCAGTGCTACACAGCGACATCCCCCTGACCCGCGAGATGGGTTTGCAGGTACTCGACTGGCAACAGCACCAACTGCGCCTGCAGCTGCCGTTGGCCGCTAACGTCAACCACAAGAGCACTATGTTCGGTGGCAGCTTGTACTGCGCGGCCGTACTGGTTGGCTGGGGCTGGTTGCACTTGCGCCTGCGTGAGGCAGGGATCGACGACGGTCATATCGTCATTCAGGAAGGGCACATCAGCTATCCGCTGCCAGTGACCGGAGTAGCTATCGCCGCCTGCCAAGCGCCGGAGGAGAAGGTTTGGGAACGCTTCGTTGCCACCTACCAGCGCCGTGGTCGTGCGCGCCTGAACCTGCATACACAAGTCACCAACGCCGGTAGTGATGAGGCCGCCGTGCTGTTTAGCGGCCAGTACGTGCTACACCGTTGAAGCCAGCTGCAGTAGGCGCTCACGCCACGGCGCAGCGGCCGGCAAGGCCAGGAAGTGGGCATTGAGCAATGACTCACGCGGCGGGTAGGTAAAGGCTTGGCCATTCAGACTAAGCACTTCACCGCCCGCGCCCTCCAGAACACCCTGGGCGGCAGCGGTATCCCACTGGGACGTCGGCGCCAGACGCGGATAGCAGTCGGCGGCCCCCTCGGCCAGCAGGCAGAATTTCAACGAACTGCCGATATTGGCAAGCTGCAATTCACCGACCGCAGTACTCAAGCCCGCCAACAAGGCTTCCTGCTGCGGGCTTGAATGCCGTCGGCTGGCGACCACGGTAAACCCCGCCCCCGCAGGTGGCGCCAGACGCACCTGGATTGCCTGTGGCGCGGCATTAGCCTCGGCACACCAGGCACCAATACCCTGGCCACCAAAGTAGCAACGTCCATTGGTGGGAATTGCCACGACGCCAAACACCACACGGCCCTGCTCGATCAGGGCGATATTGACCGTGAACTCTTCAGAACCGGCAATGAACTCCTTGGTGCCGTCGAGCGGGTCGACCAGCCACCAGCGCTGCCACCGCTGACGCTCACTCAAGGGAATATCGCAGTCCTCTTCAGACAGCACCGGGATCTGCGGGGCCAACGCCTGCAGGCCCTTGGCAATCACCTCATGGGCAGCCAGGTCGGCAGCAGTGACCGGCGACTCATCGAGTTTGGTCGTCACCGCCACATCGACGCGCCAGAACGGCAGGATGGCCTGGCCCGCCTGCCGTGCCAACTCAACCACCTGATGCATCAACTGTTGATCATTCATGCGCTGAACGCCCCACGCTGGGTCAGCAGATCACGCACCAGATACAACGCCGCCAGCGCGCGGCCTTCGGAAAACTGCGGGTGCTGGGCCAAGGCCGAAAGCTCGCGCAGGTTGATCTTGTCGACGCGCATTGGCTCTGGCTCATCACCTTCCAGGCGCTCCTCATACAGATCGGTGGCCAACACCACCTGAATCTTCTGGCTCATGTAGCCCGGCGACAGCGACAACTCGGTCAGGTGCTCAAGTTGATGAGCACCATAGCCCGCCTCTTCCTTGAGCTCGCGGTCGGCTGCTGCCAGCACATCTTCACCCGGCTCGATCAGGCCTTTGGGCAAGGACAGCTCGTATTCATCGGTACCACCGCAGTACTCTTCAACCAGCACCGCATGCTCGGCATCGAGCATGGCCACGATCATCACCGCGCCATAACCGTTACCACGCCCCACAAGCCGTTCGTAGGTGCGCTCGTTACCATTGGCAAAGCGCAACTGCACAGCTTCGACCCGAAACAGGCGGCTGCTGGCGACAATCTCGCGGGAGAGTACGGTAGGTTTCTGGCGCATGGGGCGGCTCCTGGGCGTGAACGGGTTACTATACCGTGGCTTGCCCGGCCACCGCTGCCCTGACTGTCCGAGAATTTCATATGCCCGTTTTAGCCTGGTCCACCATCGACACCGTACTGCTGGACATGGACGGCACCCTGCTGGACCTGCATTTCGACAACCACTTCTGGCTCGAGCACCTGCCCCAGCGCTATGCCGACCTGCACGGTATCAGCCGGGCGATGGCCGAGCTGGAAATGCAGCCCCTGTTCGAACAGCACGCCGGCTCGCTGAACTGGTACTGCCTGGATTTCTGGAGCCGCGAGCTGAATATTTCAGTGCGCGACCTGAAGCTGGAAACCGCCCACCTGATCGCCCTGCGCCCGGACGCTGACACTTTTCTCCAGGCCATCAAGCAGGCCGGCAAACGGGTGATCCTGATCACCAACGCCCACCGCGACTCGCTGTCATTGAAATTGGAAAGAGTAGAGCTTGCACCTTACTTCGAACGCCTGATCAGTTCCCACGACTATGGCTACCCCAAGGAAAATCCACAGTTCTGGGATGCATTGCAGGCCGATATCGGCTTTGCTCCGCAGCGCAGCCTGTTTATCGATGACACCTTGTCGATCTTGCGCAGTGCCCGCGACTTTGGCGTGGCGCACCTGCTTGCGGTGCGCCAGCCGGACAGTCGCAAAGGGCCACGTGATACCGAAGAGTTCGCCGCCGTGGAGGACTACCGGACGCTGCTCGAAGGGCTTTGAGGTTTACTCGGGGATACGCAGGGTCTGGCCGGGATAAATCTTGTCCGGATGACTGAGCATCGGCTTGTTGGCTTCGAAGATTTTGTTGTACAGGTTGGCATTACCGTAAACGGTCAGAGATATGGCGCTCAGTGTGTCGCCTTTTTTCACCACCACAAAGCGCGCGGCAGTGGCCACCGGCCCAGTGACGGTAATCTGGTCATCGACCTCAGCAACCCCAGCAATGTTACCCAGCGCCAGAAGGATCTTCTCTTTTTCTTCCTGACTGGAGACCTCACCGGTGACGATAACCTTGTCGCCCTCCACCGTCGTCTGAACGTTCGGGTTACCCAGTCCGACTTTGGCCACATGGTCCTTCAACTGCTCGCTGGCATTGGCATTACCCGGCGTCAGCAGGTCGATGATTTTCTCGCCGGCCTCTTTGATGAAACTGAAAATGCTCATACCGCTCTCCTTGGTTATGAATCTCGGAGCCTGCAGTCTAGGACAGGTTAGAATGCTTCGCCTGCTTTGCGCCAAGGAGCGACGATGGACATCAAACAACTCAAATTCCTCATCGCCCTGGATGAAACCCGCCACTTCGGTCAAGCCGCCGCCCGCTGTCATGTGACCCAACCCACGCTGTCCATGCGCTTGCGCAATCTGGAGCAGGAACTGGATCTGGCCCTGGTTAACCGCGGTCAGCGCTTCGAAGGCTTTACCGCCCAAGGAGAGCGCGTATTGGCTTGGGCACGCACGGTGATTGCTGCCTATGACGGCCTGCATGCCGAAGCCGCTGCCTGTCGCGGTCACTTGGTCGGTAACCTGCGGTTGGGAGTGGTGCCGCTGTCGAGCTTCGATCCCTTGCCATTGCTGCAACGCTTGCACCAGCATCACCCGGACCTGAACTTCGAACTCAGCGCGCTGAGCTCCGAGCAGATCCTCGAACAGCTGACCAGCAATCGTCTGGATCTGGGAGTGTCCTACCTTGAGCGCCTGGACCACGAACGCTTCCTGTCGCTGCCCCTGGGCGAGACGCGCATGGGGCTGATGTATGACCCAGATCATTTTCGCTTCGACGAGCAGCCCTTAAGCTGGCAAGCATTGACCGAACTGCCACTGGGCCTGCTGACCGCCGGCATGCACTTTCGCCAGTCGATCGATCACAACTTCCACAGCCGTGGCCTGCAACCGCGCTTGCTGTTGCAGACTGATGCCGTCCATCAGTTGGTCCAAGCGGTTCGCGGTGGCCTGTGTTGCGCGATCATGCCACTGGCTGCAGGTTTGGAAGTGCTGACCGAAAAGCTGCGCCTGCAACCAATAGAGCAGGCCTGCACCCTGGCGCCACTGGGCCTGATCATGCGCCGCACAGCGCCGCGCTCGGCCTTGGCCGAAGCTTGCCTGGCTGAATTTCAAGCCCTGCAAAGTGGTGTCTGATCGACGCCATCTATCAATGCATCAGCATTAGCGATTAGACGATAACCGAGCGCAAGCCTAGGCTTAATCCAGACCAGTCGCCGGTATCTCTAATGCCTACAAAACCTCCGGCCTGCGCGGCGTCCGCCCCCCTGACTGCGCCCGCGGCCAGCAATCACTATGACTACAGCCACCTGACCGATCACAGCCAGGCCAGCACTGCGCTGGCCGAAGAAGTCGCATTGGCCATTGCCTACAACGGTATCAACCAGGCAGTCATGCTGGTCAGCCCGACTGACCTTGAAGATTTCATCGTTGGTTTCAGCCTCGGCAGCGGCATCATCGCCTCACCAGACGACATCTATGACCTCAAGCTCACGGGCCGCGGTTCGGCGATCAGCGCTGAGGTCGAGATCGCCAGTCGCGCTTTCTGGAACCTGAAAAACCAGCGCCGACAACTGGCGGGCACCAGCGGTTGCGGACTGTGTGGGGTTGAAGCCCTGGAACAAGCCCTGCCGGAGCTGAAGGTATTGCCTGGCGCTCCGCTGCCGCCCGCGCACTGGCTCGACGGCCTGCGCCAGCGCATCGACGCCTTCCAGCCCCTGGGCCAGCACTGCGGGGCGGTACATGCGGCCTTGTACATGAACAACCAGGGTGAACTGCTGTTGGGCCGCGAAGACATTGGCCGTCACAACGCCCTGGACAAGTTGATTGGTGCCCTGTTGCGCCAGCACATCAGCCTCGACGGCGGGCTGGCGATTGTTACAAGCCGCTGTAGCCTGGAGTTGATCCAGAAGGTCCTGCGTGCCGGCATCCAGACCCTGGTCAGCTTGTCCTCACCCACCGGCCTGGCCCTGCAGTGGGCGCGCCGTCACAACCTGAACCTGATCCATTTGCCTAAACACAGCGCGCCACGGGTCTTCAGCCCCGTGCTGGAGAATTGACCGTGAGCCTGCATCACCAAGCCGATCAGAAGCCCGTCCCGCGTTACAAGCCCTACCACGGTGCCGCCGGCGGCTGGGGCGCGCTGCGCAGTGTGGCCCAGGCCTGGATCGGCAGCGACAACGCGCTGAAGAACATCCGCGCCCTGCTCAAGACCAACCAGAATGGTGGCTTCGACTGCCCGGGCTGCGCCTGGGGCGACTCGCCGGAAAGCGGCATGGTCAAGTTCTGTGAGAACGGCGCCAAAGCCGTGAACTGGGAAGCCACCAAGCGCCGCGTCGATGCCGCGTTCTTCGCCCGCCACAGTGTCACCTCACTGCTGGCCCAGAGTGATTACTGGCTCGAATACCAGGGGCGGCTGACCGAGCCGATGGTCTATGAGCCAAGTACCGACCGCTACCGCCCGATCGACTGGGATGGCGCTTTCGCCCTGATCGCCAGCCACCTGCAAAACCTCGCCAGCCCCGACCAGGCCGAGTTCTACACCTCGGGCCGGGCCAGTAACGAGGCGGCTTATCTGTACCAGCTGTTCGTGCGCGCCTACGGCACCAACAACTTCCCGGACTGCTCGAACATGTGCCACGAGGCCAGTGGCGTGGCCTTGGGGCAGAGTGTCGGCGTCGGTAAAGGCACGGTGACCTTTGACGATTTTGAGCACGCAGAGGCTATTTTCGTCTGGGGCCAAAATCCCGGCACCAACCATCCACGCATGCTCGAACCGCTGCGCGAGGCCGTCAAGCGTGGTGCCCAGGTGGTGTGTATCAACCCCCTCAAGGAACGTGGCCTGGAACGTTTCCAGCACCCGCAGCATCCGCTGGAAATGCTCACCAACGGCGACCGCCCGACCAACACCGCTTACTTGCGCCCAGCCCTGGGCGGCGACATGGCTTTGCTCCGGGGCATGGCCAAGTTCCTTCTGCAGTGGGAGCGCGAGGCTCAGGCCAGTAACGCAGCGGCCGTCTTCGATCATGACTTCCTCAATCAGCACACCCAAGGGATTACTGATTACCTGGAGGCGGTGGATGCCACCACCTGGGCAGCGATCGAGTCCCAGTCCGGTCTGAACCTGGCAGAGATCGAACAAGCTGCACGGATGTACTGCAAAGCCAAGAAGGTCATCATGTGCTGGGCCATGGGTATCACCCAGCACCGTCACTCGGTGGCGACCATCCAGGAAATCGCCAACCTGATGCTGCTGCGTGGCAACCTCGGCGTTCCCGGTGCAGGCCTGTGCCCGGTGCGTGGCCACAGCAACGTCCAGGGCGACCGGACCATGGGCATCAACGAACGCCCGCCAGTGGCCCTGCTCGATGCACTGGAACGCCGCTTCGACTTCAAGGTGCCACGCCACAACGGCCACAACACCGTGGAAGCCATCGCCGCCATGCTCGCAGGCCAGGCCAAGGTATTCATCGGGCTGGGCGGCAACTTCGCCCAGGCCACCCCCGACACCGAGCGCACGGCCCAGGCCCTGCGCAGCTGTGAGCTGACCGTACAGATCAGCACCAAGCTCAACCGCAGTCACCTGGTTCACGGCAAACAGGCGTTGATCCTGCCGTGCCTGGGCCGCACCGACATCGACCAGCAAAGCGAAGGTCCGCAGGCGGTCACGGTGGAAGACTCGTTCAGCATGGTCCATGCCTCCAACGGCCAACTGCAGCCGCTTTCACGGAAGATGCGCTCGGAGCCTGCGGTGATCGCCGGTATCGCTGCCGCCACCCTCGGCGCAACACCGGTGGACTGGCACTGGCTGGTGGCCGACTACGGTCGTATCCGCGACCTGATCAGCGACACCATTCCCGGCTTCGACAATTTCAACCAGCGCCTGGAGCATCCGGGAGGCTTCTACCTGGGCAACAGCGCCGGCCAGCGGCACTGGAAGACTGCCAGCGGGCTGGCCAACTTCAAGGCCAACGGCCTGCCCGATGATTTGCTCCACGAACGGGTACGCGCTACCGGCCAGGTACCGGACCTGATCATGCAGTCGATGCGCTCCCACGATCAGTACAACACCACCATCTATGGCCTGGATGATCGCTACCGCGGGGTCAAGGGCCAGCGCAATGTGCTGTTCGCCAACGAAGCCGACATCATTCGCCTGGGCTTTCACCCGGGGCAGAAGGCCGATATCGTTTCGTTGTGGAGCGATGGCCGCGAGCGTCGAGTCAAAGGCTTCACCCTGCTGGCGTTTGATATCCCGGCGGGACAGGCAGCGGCGTATTATCCGGAGGTCAATCCGCTGGTGCCGCTGGAGAGCGTCGGCGATGGCAGCCATACGCCGACCTCGAAATTCGTCGCGATCAAACTCGAAGCAGCCAGCGACAACGCCCGCATCCTCTGACAGACTGGCTGTACCCCAGACACAAAAAAGGCCCTGGCAGCGATGCCGGGGCCTTGTCTCAAGTAAGCTCAGACAGCCAAAAATCAATAAAGTTTCATAGTTAAAACAGTAACTTAGAGAATTGTGTACAACTCGTGTTACTCGTCGGATTTCCGTTGCCAGCCCCCCTCGCCAGCCTCAGGATCGCCTCGTCATCCCTATGAGGCTCTCTTGATGAAGTACTCCTCGATTCTGTTGTTGTCTCTCGGCCTGCTCAGTGGCGTTGCCTCGGCAGGTGGCACCACCGAAGCCGGTATCGGCGGCGCATTGGGTGGGGTACTGGGGTCTGCAGTCGGTCAGTCGATCGGCGGCAGCACCGGTTCGACAATCGGTGCAGGCCTTGGCGGCGCAGCCGGCAGTGCTGTCGGTGCCAACAAACACAGCCGTGGCGAAGCGGCCATCGGTGGCGCATTGGGCGCAGCTGGCGGTAATGCAATTGGTCGCAGCGTGGGTGGTGTCAACGGTGGCTACATCGGTGCAGCTGCAGGCGGTGGTGCCGGTGGCGCACTGGGTAACTACATGGGCAAGGAAAGTGACAAGGAAGATCGTCACTACAGCAGCCGTGACTACGACGACCGCGGCTACCGCCACGACCGTGGCCATCACTATGGCCATCGCAAGCACAAGAAGCACTGGCGTCACCGCTAACCACGTCCGGGCTTAAGCCAATCTCTTAGTCCCTGCCCTCACGGGCAGGGATTACGAATGATCCCCCCGCGTTACCGATCAAGCCGTTCAGGCAAAACCGCCTGTCAATCTGGCGAAATTTCGCACCGGCGCAATACCCCTATCTTATCTATGGCTTAGGGGCCACCCCGATTCTGGCCCAAATAGCCAGTAGCTATCATCGAACATTCCCCAATCAGCCAATGGACGCAGGGAATGCGCATCGATTCTGCACCGCCGCCCCTATTGCCCGTTGTCCGCAGAGGCTGATATGCCGGCAGGCAAGCGCTTACCTGCGCTCAACGATGCTCAGTTTCTTGAGCTGCAGTCGCTGGTGGAACGCGCATCAGGGGTGATTCTGCTTTCTGAGCGCCGCGCAGTCATTGCTGCCCGTCTGGCAAGGCGCCTGCGCCATTATAAATTGGCGACCTTCTCCGATTACCTGCTCCTACTCGCACGGCCAGACCAGGGTGTTGAGCGTCAGCGCGTGATCGAACTGCTTGTTGCCAAAGAGACCTACTTCTTCCGCGAACACCCGCATTTCGAATTCCTCGCCCACTGGCTGGCGACCAAGACCGGCCCTGTGCAACTGTGGAGCGCTGCCTGCGCGTCTGGCGAAGAAGCCTACAGCCTGGCCATGGTTGCCAGCGAACACGCCCGTAACGACAACTGGCACGTCCTGGCCAGCGATATAAGCCCAGGTATGCTCGAACGTACCCGCCACGGCATCTACGACATTGCCCAGGCACGGTACTTTCCTGAGGGCTGGCTGCAACGCTATTGCCAATGGGGCATTGGCGAAATGGCCGGGCGCCTGCAGGTACAGACAAGTCTGCGGGAGCGAGTCAGTGTGCGGCAGATCAACCTGATCCGGCCGTTACCCGATGACCTCGGGGTATTCGATGTCATCGTTCTACGTAATCTGCTCAGCTATTTCAGTCAGGACGACAAGCAACAAGTCGTACAGCGACTGCTGACTCGATTGCGCCCGGGCGGACTGTTGTTGATCGGTCACAGTGAAAGCATACACGGGCTTGATCTACCAATTCGTCCGATACTGCCATCGGTGTTCGAGCGTCTATGTTGACCTGCGCTGCCGACACCGACGGCAGACTTTCGATACTGATCATGCTCCGTCGCGGCAGCGCTCATACGGACCGAGCAAACCTGCCGCCTTCCAACCCTTGCGAAACAGGCTCGAACCCATGCTCTGCCGAATTCTACTTGCCGATGACTCGCCGCTCTTTCGAGCTGGCCTGCGCGCGCTGCTCGAACAAAAGAAACATTACGCCGTAGTCGGTGATGCAGGCGATGGCCTGACCGCAGTTGCTTTGGCGGAAAAGCTCAAGCCCGATGTGATTCTGTTGGGTATGACCGCCGACACCCAAGACAGTGAGCAAATCCTGCGCGAGTTGTGTCTGCGTGCGCCAGCCAGTCATGTGCTAATGCTCTCATCGCGTTCAGAGCTGGATTTCGTTATGCGCTGCCTGCAGCTAGGCGCTCATGGCTTCTTGCTCAACAGCGCTACGGTACAAGAACTGGAGCAGGCACTGCAGGCGCTGAAAAATGGCGGCCAATACCTGTCCTCAGCAGTACTGCCGATGGTCATCAGTCAAGCGGTGAAACACAGCCGCAAGCGCCTGCCCGGCAGTAACGCCATGCAACTGACAGTCCGTCAGCTGGAAATTCTGCGCCTGATCGCCCGCGGCGAAAGCACCCGTTCAATTGCCGATGGTCTGGGCCTAAGCGTGAAAACCATCGAGGCACATCGCTCACAGATCATGCACCGCCTGCAGATTCACGATGTCCCGGGGTTGGTGTTGTTTGCAGTACGTGAAGGCATCATTCGCCTGAACGACTGAGCGCGAATCAGCCCTGCAAGCGTAAGAACGCCTCCTGCAACTCAGCTGGCAGCGCAGCCGGCCGTCCCGAGGCGCGCTCGACGAAAACCTGAACGACCTTGCCAGCCGCGCACGGTTGCGTCTCGCCGAGCCGAAACAGCCCCAACTGATACTCCACCGAACTGCCGGCGAGGCGCGCCACACGCAGCCCGACTTCAAGGGTATCCGGGAACACCGGCAAGGCAAAAAAGTCCGCCGCCGAACTGACCACAAACCCCACTACTTCGCCCTCCTGTGGGTCCAGGTTGGCCTGCTGCTGAAGGAATGCCTGAATGGTCGTGTCGAAATAGCTGTACACCGTGGCACCGGCGATATGGCCATTGGGGTCGCTGTCTTGCCAGCGCGTAAGAACCGGCTGCAGGTGGGGATAGTCGTGGCGTTGGGGCATTTCGGACATGACTGGCCTAGCGTGTTAATAGGGGAATACCGAAGCTTCCCACAATCACGAAGAAATACCGAGAACGAAAAAGCCGCCCATAAGGGCGGCTTTTTCTGTTTCACACCGGTTTCAGCTTACAGCTGTGGACCAGCAGCCTTGATGGCGTCGGAAACTTCAAACTTCGTGAAGTTTTCGGTGAACAGCTTGGCCAGGCCTTTGGCTGCTTCATCGTAGGCAGCTTTGTCAGCCCAGGTGTTGCGCGGGTTGAGCAGGTTGGTTTCAACACCAGCAACGGCTTTTGGCACGTCCAGGTTGATGATGTCCAGGTGCTCGGTCTCGGCACCGACCAGCGCGCCGCTCTGGATCGCTGCGATCACCGCACGGGTGGTCGGGATGTTGAAGCGCTTGCCGACGCCGTAGCCACCGCCGGTCCAGCCGGTGTTGACCAGGTAGACCTTGGAGCCGAAACCACGGATACGCTTGATCAGCAGTTCAGCGTACTCGCCAGCCGGACGCGGGAAGAACGGTGCGCCGAAGCAGGTGGAGAAGGTCGACTTGATGCCGCTGCCCGAACCCATTTCGGTCGAGCCCACCAGTGCGGTGTAGCCGGACAGGAAGTGGTAGGCCGCTTGTTCTTCGTTGAGGATCGACACTGGCGGCAGCACGCCGGTCAGGTCGCAGGTCAGGAAGATGACCGCGTTAGGCTCGCCACCGAGGTTCTTTTCCGAACGCTTGGCAACGTGCTCCAGCGGGTAAGCTGCGCGGCTGTTCTGGGTCAGGCTGACATCAGCGTAGTCAGCGTGCTTGGCATCGTCGATCACGACGTTTTCCAGTACCGCGCCGTGCTTGATGGCTTTCCAGATAACCGGCTCGTTCTTCTCGGACAGGTCGATGCACTTGGCATAGCAACCGCCTTCGATGTTGAACACCACGCCTTCGCCCCAACCGTGCTCGTCGTCACCGATCAGGTAACGGCTTTCGTCAGCCGACAGGGTGGTCTTGCCGGTACCCGACAGACCGAAGAACAGGGTCACGTCGCCCTCTTCGCCGATGTTGGCGGCGCAGTGCATTGGCAGCACGTCGGCAGCCGGCAGCAGGAAGTTCTGCACCGAGAACATGGCTTTCTTCATTTCACCGGCATAACGCATGCCAGCGATCAGCACCTTCTTCTGGGCGAAGTTGAGGATCACGCAGCCATCGGAGTTGGTACCGTCACGCTCTGGCACGCACTCGAAGTTGGCAACGTTGAGAACTTGCCACTCATCACGGCCAGCAGGGTTGTACTGCTGCGGGTTGATGAACAGGCAACGGCCGAACAGGTTCTGCCAGGCAGTCTGGGTGGTCATCTTCACCGGCAGGTAGTGCTCGGCGGCAGCGCCTACGTGAACGTAGGAAACGAAGTGTTCCTGGGCGTTGTTGAACGCCTCGACGCGGTCCCACAGGGCATCGAACTTGTCGGCCGGGAACTTGCGGTTGATCGGGCCCCAGGCGATGGCATCCTGAGTGGACGGCTCTTCGACGATGAAACGGTCAACCGGCGAACGACCAGTGCGATGACCAGTTTTCACAACCAGCGCGCCAGTATCGGCCAGCTCGCCTTCACCGCGGTTCAGCGCTTCTTTTACCAGCTCATCGACGCTCAGGTCGGTGTAGACGGTGTTGTTGGCTTGCGTCATGAGATTCCCCATCCGGCCTGCGGCCGAGTGCTCCAAACGTTTTGTAGTAGAGCTTTGAAAACTACTACAGCGAAAAAAGTGGCCGGATTATGCCAGAAACGCCCAAAAAAAGTAGGGCCCTCCTGTCAGAACGGCGAGTTTCCGGCGTTAGACAGGAGATTTACCTGTGCTGAAACGTTTTAGTGACGAGTATCTGACGGCGTGTCTACACCGCCACCGGCGAACAATTGCTCGATATCGGCCGCGTCGAATTGGTAGCTCTGATTACAGAACTGGCAATCGACTTCGATCTTGCCGCCATGCTCGTCGATCAAGGCCAGCGCATCAGGTTTACCCAGGCTGACCAGGGCATTACCGGAGCGCTCCCGCGAGCAGCTGCAGCGGAAATGCAGTGGCTGGATATCGAACAGGCGCACGGCATCCTCGTGATACAGGCGATGCAGCACGGTCTCATTGTCCAGACCAAGCAGCTCCTCGGCTTTCACTGTATTGGCCAGCGCTTTCACATGGTTCCAGCTTTCCTCACGCTCCTCGATGTCCTTGTGGCGATCAGCAGGCAACTGCTGCACCAGCAGGCCACGGGCGCGCTGGCCGTCGGCGGCGAGGGAAATACAGGTGTTAACCTGCTGGGACATGACGAAATAGTTGGTGAAACATTCCGACAGGTCCTTGCCGTCCAGCTCCACCGTGCCCTGGTAGCGCTGACCGTTGACCGGAATGATGGTCAGGACCAGATGCCCGCCAGGCATCAGGTCGGCAAGGGTCGCATCATCTTTGATCTGCTCGGCCACATAGCGTGCCAGGCCGCGAATCTCGTGCTCGCTGGTGCATTCGATGGCCAGCAGCGGCACCGGCCCGCTCGACTGTGCCTGAAGGATCAGCAGGCCATCGAACTTCAGCGTGCCGACCAGCAGCGCGGCAGCCGCCATCAGCTCGCCGAGCAGCTGCGCGACAGGCTGCGGGTAAGGATGCTTGGCCAGCACTTCGGCGTAGCTGCGCTCCAGCCCGACCATTTCACCGCGTACATCGCGGTCGTCGAAGATGAAGCGTTGGGTGTAATCGGTATCCGGCAATTCAGACATGGGTTCGGCTATTCGCGTAAATGAGTTAATGGCACTTAGTTTATCAGTGCGCTCCGCGCCCGTTAACCGGCGCTGTCGTGAAGCTGATGGAGTTGGCGCCGCTGTTTCTTGGTCGGCCGACCATCGGTCGTCACGCCCAAGGCGCCAGCCTTGCGCATGGCGGCTGCCTTCTCGCGCCGCTCGATACTCTCGGTGGTTTCTTCGTACAGCGTCTGGGCCTCGGGCGCGCCACGGCGCACCACCGAAAGGGCCTTGACCACCACCGTGCGCTCGTCAAAGCCGGTGCGCAAGACAAATTCGTCACCGACCCGTGGCTCTTTGCCCGGCTTGCATCGCTCCCCCCGACAGTGCACCTTGCCACTTTCGATGGCCGCCTTGGCCAGCGCCCGGGTCTTGTAGAAACGTGCTGCCCATAGCCATTTGTCCAGGCGGACCTTATCGTCCTCTTCCGACTTTTGTGCCATGACATTTCCCCGCTTAATTTCGTAAACGGAACTGTACTACCGTATCTGGCGGATGCAAAAAAACCGCGGCGTGCTTACAGTTCACCGACCTGTCGCGCATGCCGATTCTGGCCTTGCGACTTTCTACGCTGGTTGAGCAATTTGAAGACATTTGACCATTTGACTGTGATCGGCCTGCGCGAGTGGGTAGCCTTGCCCGACCTCGGGGTAGCAGGCCTGCGCGCCAAGATCGACACCGGCGCCAGTACCTCAAGCCTGCACGCCACCGAGGTCGAGACCTTCGAGCGCAATGGCGAACCCTGGGTACGCTTCAACGCGCACCTGGGCTCAGTCGTGCAATTGCGTCACCGCCGCTGCGAAGCGCCGCTGGTGACCATGAAAACTATCAAGAGCTCCAACGGCCACGCCCAGACCCGTTACGTGATCCGCACGCCACTGGCACTCGGTGACCGGGTCTGGGAAGTGGAGTTCACCCTGGCCTGTCGCAAGGCCATGCGTTATCGCCTGTTACTAGGTTCCAAAGCCCTGATCCATGGCCAGTTGGTGGTCAATCCGGGTCTCAAGTACGTTCAGGACAAGCCGGCATTTCCGGCCACTATTTCTCCTTCCACAGGTGTTGCATGAAGATCGCCGTGCTGTCGCGAAACCCGCGTCTGTATTCCACTCGTCGTCTGGTTGAAGCCGGTACTGCACGAGGCCATGAGATGGTCGTGATCGATACCCTGCGCGCCTATATGAACATCGCCAGCCACAAGCCGCAGATCCACTACCGCGGCAAGCCCCTCGAAGGCTTTGATGCAGTCATTCCGCGCATCGGTGCCTCAGTGACGTTCTATGGCTGCGCGGTACTGCGCCAATTCGAGATGATGGGCGTGTTCCCGTTGAACGAGTCGGTCGCCATCGCCCGCTCGCGGGACAAATTGCGCTCGCTGCAGTTGCTGTCGCGACGCGGCATTGGCCTGCCGGTCACTGGCTTTGCGCACTCCCCCGACGATATCCCCGACCTGATCCAGATGGTCAACGGCGCGCCGCTGGTGATCAAGGTGCTGGAAGGCACCCAGGGTATCGGCGTGGTCCTGTGTGAAACCACCAAGGCAGCCGAATCGGTGATTGAGGCCTTCATGGGCCTGAAACAGAACATCATGGTTCAGGAATACATCAAGGAGGCCGGAGGCGCCGACATTCGTTGCTTCGTGGTCGGCGACAAGGTGATTGCCTCGATGAAACGCCAGGCCAAGCCCGGCGAGTTTCGCTCCAACCTGCACCGCGGCGGCAGCGCCAGCCTGATCAAGATCACCCCCGAGGAGCGCATGACTGCAATTCGTGCCGCCAAGGTCATGGGTTTAAGCGTCGCCGGTGTGGATATTCTGCGTTCGAATCACGGCCCACTGGTGATGGAAGTGAATTCCTCGCCCGGCCTGGAAGGCATTGAAGTCACCACCACCAAAGACGTTGCCGGGATGATCATCGAACATCTGGAGAAGAACGGCGGGCCAAACCTGACCCGCACCAAAGGCAAAGGCTAGACTGCGTCGCGCGGCAGCAACAGCCCTAGCGGCAGGCGCACTCGGGCTTCGAGCCCACCGCCGGAGCGGTTGCGCAGCTCAACATTGCCGCCATGCTGGGCGGCGATCCGCTTGACGATCGCCAGCCCCAGCCCCGTGCCCTTGCCACTGCGGGCGCGGTCGCCACGAATGAACGGGTTGAAGATACCCTCCAGCTCGTTCGGGTCGATGCCCGCCCCCCGGTCCAGCACGCTGAGCACCACGTAAGGGGCGCTGCTGTCGCCAGACACATAGGCCGCCACTTCAACGCCCTTTCCGGCGTGATACAAGGCGTTACCAATCAGATTATTCAGCAAGCGCTTGAGCGATACCCTACGCAACGGGAAGGGCGGAATGGGCTCAAGACACAGGCGTACCCGCTCCTCTGGCTGGTTGAAGGGCGCCACCACCTCGCGCACCAGATCGCTCAGGTCGACCTCTTCTACCGGCTCATCCCGCCCGTCACGGATGAATGCGAGAAACTGGTCAAGGATCGCGTCCATGTCTTCGATATCGCGCACCATGTCGTCAGTCAGGTCGCTCTCGTTGGCCAGCAACGACAACGACAAACGCAAACGCGTGAGCGGCGTGCGCAAGTCATGGGAGACACCGGCGAGCATCAATTCCCGCTCGCGCCCGGCCTGCTCGACGTCTTCAGCCATCTGGTTGAACGCCCGGTAGACCTCGGTCATTTCGCTGGGTGTATCGCTGATTGGCAACCTGACACTGCGCCCCTGACCCAGCTGTCGAGCAGCGAACACCAGACGTTTGAGCGGCTGGTTGAGCTGGCGGACAAAGATCCACGCCGACGCTGTGGACAACAGGCCGATGGCCAGGAACCAGCCCAACACGCTCCAGATTTTCTGCCCACGCAACGGGTGCGGATACAGCGGCACCTTCAACCAGCCATCTCCCAGGCTCGGCGCCCTTACCCACAACGCCGGTGGCGCATGTATGCGCAGGCGCACTTCAGTGTCGGCCCCCAGCTCAGCTTGCATCTGACGCTGGTAGATCTCGCTGTAAGGCCAATGCTGCTCACCTTCAGGCACACCGGAACCGACCACGCGGATCAACCCGGCAGCCTCGGCGATTTTGTCCCGATTGGACTCGTCGGCCGCCCAATAGGCGCGCAGGGTCAGGGCGACACCGTGACTGTACTGGCGGTCGACCAGCACGTCTTCGTTCATCAGCAGGTAGACCAGCGTCAGGGCCTTTGAAAACAGAACGACGATCAGCACCAGCCAGAGGGTGCGGGCGAAGAAGCTTTGCGGGAACCACAGGGGCGTTTTCATCGACAACGGCTACACACTTTGCAGGAACGAGCATGGCTCGCAGGCTTTGCGGATCTCGGCACACGCAAAAACAGGGCAACCCGAAGGTCCGCCCTGCTTGCGGTGACTGGCTCCTACACTCGAAACATCACTTGCTGGCATTGCCATCCGGTACAAACACGTAGCCAACGCCCCAGACGGTCTGGATATAGCGCGGCTTCGACGGGTCGGGTTCGATCATCCGGCGCAGGCGGGAAATCTGCACGTCGATGGAACGCTCCAGGGCATCCCATTCACGGCCTCGGGCCAGGTTCATCAGCTTGTCGCGGGTCAGCGGCTCGCGAGCATGCATGACCAGCGCCTTGAGCACGGCGAACTCACCCGTGGTGAGCATGTGCACTTCTTCGCCACGCTTGAGTTCACGGGTCGCCAGCGACAACTCATAGTCGCCGAAGGTGACGGTTTCATCTTCGCTGCCCGGTGCGCCCGGTACTGCGGGGGCCTGACGACGCAGCACGGCCTTGACCCGCGCCATCAACTCGTCGGGGTTGAACGGTTTGGCCAGATAATCGTCGGCCCCCAGTTCCAGGCCCTTGATCCGGCTCAGTTCGTCGCCCTTGGCGGTGAGCATGATGATCGGGATCTGGTTGTTGGCGGCGCGCA
>RCUI01000037.1_pt1 | contig 48723 bp, 50 predicted proteins | sample 2166121 | NCBI WGS metagenome assembly RCUI01 (sample SAMN09932700, study PRJNA488358) | compost metagenome | feature: garden; material: soil; isolation source: compost soil in succinic acid-enriched culture | place: Germany: Experimental Botanical Garden Goettingen | collected 2016-01-27
CGCTGATCAGCTCGCGCTCACCCTGCAGCACATGAATCATCATGGCCGACTGGCCATCCTTGTAAGTGGTGAACTCCTGGGCGCGGGCAACCGGTATGGTGGTGTTACGCGGAATCACCTTCTCCATCAGCCCACCCATGGTCTCAAGCCCAAGGGACAGGGGGATCACGTCGAGCAGCAGCAGTTCGCCACCATCGCGGCGATTGCCGGCCAGGGTATCGGCCTGGATTGCCGCGCCAATGGCAACCACCTGATCGGGGTCGATATCGGTCAGCGGCGTACGGCCAAACAGGGCGCCTACGGCCTCACGTACACGCGGCACACGGGTCGAACCACCGACCATGACCACTGCCGCAACTTCTTCGAGCTCGACACCGCTGTCACGCACGGCGCGACGGCAGGCCTTGAGACTGCGGGCTACCAATGGTTCGATCAGGGCATCGAATGCAGTGCGGGTCAGCTCGGCCTGCCAGTCGCCGTAAGCGACAGTGACCGCGTCAGCGTCGGTCAGGGCTTCCTTGGCGGCGCAAGCGGCTTGCAACAGCTGGCGCTGGGCTCCCGGATCAAGATCCGAAGACAGACCGGCCTGCTCGACAATCCAGCTGGCGATGGCATGGTCGAAATCATCGCCGCCCAGGGCGCTGTCGCCACCGGTGGCAAGCACTTCAAACACGCCGCCGGTCAAGCGCAGGATGGAAATATCGAAGGTACCGCCGCCCAGGTCGTAAATGGCCACCAGGCCTTCAGCGTTCTGGTCCAGGCCATAGGCCACGGCTGCAGCAGTCGGCTCGTTGAGCAGGCGCAGCACGTTCAACCCGGCCAGACGCGCCGCATCCTTGGTAGCCTGGCGCTGGGCGTCGTCGAAATAGGCCGGCACGGTGATTACCGCGCCCACCAACTCGCCACCCAGGGTTTCTTCAGCGCGCTGACGCAGCACCTTGAGGATATCGGCCGAGACTTCCACCGGGCTTTTCGGGCCCTGCACGGTGTCGATGAACGGCATGTGCGACTCACCGCCGACAAAGCGGTACGGCAGTTGCTCACCCAGTTGCTTGACGTCTGCCAGGCCACGGCCCATCAGGCGCTTGACCGACAGCACGGTATTGAGTGGGTCGCTGGATGCGGCGTCACGCGCTACCTGACCGACATCGATGTGGTCGGCATGGTAACGCACGGCCGAAGGCAGGATGACCCGACCTTGAGCGTCGGGCAGGGGCTCGCTGCGGCCGCTGCGCAATGCTGCGACCAGGGAGTTGGTGGTGCCAAGGTCAATCCCCACCGCCAGGCGACGCTGGTGCGGTTGAGGGCTCTGACCGGGTTCGGCGATCTGCAGTAGGGCCATGCTTATCTGAATACCAGGGGCGCCGCCAGAGGCAGCGCCGGGTTAATCGTCGAGGCGCTCTTCCAGCTGGCGCACTTCATAGGCGAGCTTGTCGAGAAACTGCATGCGGCGCATCAGGCGCTCGGCCTGTTCGCGCTGCGCAGCATCATCCCAGCAGGCGGCGAAGTCCTCGTTGAGTGCTTCCTGGGCAGTTTTCAGGCGACGCTTGAAAACGGCCACGCCATCGAGGTCGGCACTGTCCTGCAGGTCTTCGAGCTCTTCGCGCAATTGCATCTGCTGCAGCAGGAACTCGGGATCATGGACGGTGACTTCCTGCGGCACTTCATGGCCGCCGATCGCCAACAGGTAGCGGGCACGCCGGGGCGCGCTCTTGAGAGTCTGGTAGGCCTCGTTCAGCGCAGCCGAACGCTCCAGCGCTATGCGCTGTTCACGTTCGGAGGCATCGGCGAAGCGATCCGGATGGACCTCACGGGCCAGCTCGCGGTAGCGAACGGCCAGTTTGTCGAGGTCCAGACGGAAGCCAGGTTGCAGGTCAAACAGGGCGAAATGACAAGGAGTACCCACGCGCAGCCTCAGACGTTGAAGCTTTCGCCGCAGCCACACTCACCGCGCACGTTGGGGTTGTTGAACTTGAAGCCTTCGTTCAACCCTTCCTTGACGAAATCCAGCTCGGTGCCGTCGAGGTAAGTCAGGCTCTTCGGGTCAATGATCACCTTCTCGCCATGACTTTCGAAGACCTGGTCTTCGGCGTCCGGCTGATCAACGAACTCCAGCACATAGGCCAGGCCCGAGCAGCCAGTGGTACGAACGCCCAGGCGAATACCTACACCCTTGCCGCGTCCATCGAGAGAGCGCCGCACATGGTTGGCGGCGGCTTCTGTCATGCTGATAGCCATCGAGACTCCTTACCTGCAACAGGCGAACTTAGAGCAAACCTTTCTTCTGCTTGTAATCGCGTACGGCCGCCTTGATGGCGTCCTCGGCGAGTACCGAGCAGTGAATTTTCACCGGCGGCAACGCCAGTTCTTCGGCCAGCTGGGTGTTCTTGATGGTTTCGGCTTCGTCCAGGGTCTTGCCCTTCATCCACTCGGTGGCCAGGGAGCTGGAGGCAATGGCCGAACCACAGCCGTAAGTCTTGAACTTGGCGTCTTCGATGACACCCTGCTCGTTGACCTTGATTTGCAGGCGCATCACGTCGCCGCACGCTGGAGCGCCGACCATGCCGGTCCCGACATCCGGATCCTCGGCATTCATCTTGCCGACGTTGCGTGGGTTTTCGTAATGGTCGATGACCTTTTCACTGTATGCCATGGTGCAATTCCTTCCTCATCAGAGAGCCGCTCTTGCCGGCGACTACTTAGTGCGCAGCCCACTCGATCTTGGAGATGTCGACGCCGTCTTTGTACATATCCCACAGCGGCGACAATTCGCGCAGCTTGGTCACGGCCTCGCAAACCTTCTGCGCGGCGTAGTCGATTTCTTCTTCGGTGGTGAAACGACCGAAGGTGAAGCGGATCGAGCTGTGAGCCAGCTCGTCGTTACGGCCCAGAGCGCGCAGTACGTAGGACGGCTCAAGCGAAGCCGAGGTACACGCCGAACCGGACGACACTGCCAGGTCCTTGAGGGCCATGATCAGCGATTCGCCTTCAACGTAGTTGAAGCTCAGGTTCAGGTTGTGCGGGATGCGCGCGGTCATGCTGCCGTTGATGTACAGCTCTTCAAGGCCTTCGACCTGCTTGTAGAAGCGGTCGCTCAGGGCCTTGATGCGCACGTTCTCGCTGGCCATCAGCTCTTTGGCGATGGCGAAGGCTTCACCCATGCCGACGATCTGGTGGGTCGCCAGGGTGCCCGAACGCATGCCGCGCTCGTGACCGCCGCCGTGCATGGTGGCTTCCAGGCGCACGCGAGGCTTGCGGCTGACGTACAGCGCGCCGATGCCTTTAGGGCCGTAGGTTTTGTGTGCAGAGAACGACATCAGGTCGACTTTCAGCTTCTGCAGGTCGATTTCGACCTTGCCGGTGGACTGAGCAGCGTCGACGTGGAACATGACGCCGCGAGCGCGGGTCAGCTCGCCGATGGCAGCGATGTCGTTGATGGTGCCGATTTCGTTGTTCACATGCATGATCGACACCAGGATGGTGTCATCACGCAGGGCAGCTTCAACCATGGCCGGGGTGATCAGGCCATCGGCGCCTGGCTCGATGTAGGTGACTTCGAAGCCTTCACGCTCCAGCTGACGAGTGCTGTCCAGAACAGCCTTGTGCTCGATCTTGGAGGTGATCAGGTGCTTGCCCTTGGTGCTGTAGAAGTGCGCGACGCCCTTGATTGCCAGGTTGTCGGACTCGGTGGCACCGCTGGTCCAGACAATTTCCCGCGGGTCGGCATTGACCAGGTCAGCGACCTGGCGACGGGCGTTCTCGACCGCTTCTTCGGCTTTCCAGCCAAAGACGTGGGAGCGCGACGCCGGGTTACCGAAGTTTCCGTCGACCAGCAGGCAGTCGCTCATCTTCTGGGCAACGCGTGGGTCGACCGGTGTGGTCGCGGAGTAATCGAGGTAGATCGGCAACTTCATTGAATATCTCCTATCAGGCGGTCGCGCCGCGCGTCGAAACGGTCATTCGACGGCGGACGTCTCAATCTTGTCCAGCTGCGGTGCCCGGCCTGCAATACGACGCAGGTCCTGGCGCTGGGCGACTTCTTGTACCTCACGGCGAGTAACAAGGTCAGCCAGGCTGATACCGCTGAGGAATTCGTGAATCTGCTGGCTCAGGTCACACCACAAGTGGTGGGTAAGGCAGGTGTCGCCGGCGTGGCAATCACCCAGGCCCTGACAGCGTGTTGCGTCGACCGATTCGTTAACCGCATCGATGACCTGTGCGACCTGAATGCTCTCCATGCTTCGCGACAGCTGATAGCCGCCGCCAGGGCCGCGCACACTGGAAACCAGGCTGCTGCGGCGCAGCTTTGCAAACAGCTGCTCCAGATAAGAGAGGGAGATGCCTTGGCGCTCGGAAATGTCGGCCAGAGACACCGGCCCATGCTGCGCGTGCAACGCCAGGTCGAGCATGGCGGTCACGGCGTATCGGCCTTTTGTAGTCAGTCGCATGGCTAGTAGGTACCACGGGGTTACGGGATGGGAGCGAGTATGCTATTCCCGAGCATTTAAGTCAACTATAAGACCTAGTGCTTTAGTCGGGATTGCCGCGGGAAGGCGGCGGAATCATAGCAAACGAAAGGGCGTATGCGCACGCCCTTCTGTCAATGCGTCGGCGTGTCGCTGCGCGCCTCGCCCTTGACCTCGGCGAAGTCCTCTTGACGCAGGGCCGGCAGCTCCTTGGCACAGTAGTCACTGCCAAGGTTCTTCAGCGCACCGCACATGTCTTCCAGCCGCCCGTCCACCGCCTGCAGGTGATCAAGCAACTGACCGATGGCGCGCGCCACCGGGTCAGGCATGTCTTCACTGACGCCATAGGCATCAAAACCAATCTTCTCGGCCATTGCCTTGCGCTTGGCTTCGACTTCGGCGTCGGTCTTGACGATGATCCGCCCCGGAATACCTACCGCAGTGGCGCCTGCCGGCACCGCCTTGGTGACCACGGCGTTGGAGCCGATCTTGGCCCCGGCACCCACGGTGAACGGGCCCAGCACCTTCGCGCCGGCACCGACGACGACACCATCTTCAAGCGTCGGGTGACGCTTGCCTTTGTTCCAGCTGGTGCCGCCCAGGGTCACGCCCTGGTAAAGCGTGACGTCGTCACCGATCTCGGCGGTTTCACCGATGACAATTCCCATGCCGTGGTCGATGAAAAAACGCCGCCCGACCTTGGCACCGGGATGAATCTCGATACCGGTCATCCAGCGCCCGAAGTTCGATACCAGCCGCGCCAGCCACTTCCAATCGCGCTTCCACAGCGAATGCGCCGCCCGATGCAGCCAGATCGCATGCATGCCCGGGTAGCAGGTCAGCACTTCAAAGGCATTGCGCGCCGCCGGGTCACGGTGGAAAACGCTCTGGATATCTTCACGCAGACGCTCGAACATCTATTGATCCTTGCGTTTATGCGGCTCGCCCCGGGCCACTTTCTGGGTTTCGGTGAGGATGCCGCGCAAAATACTCATTTCCGAACGATTGACCGAGCTGCGCCCATACAGGCGACGTAAACGCGGCATCAGGTGCTTGGGCTTTTCGGGGTCGAGGAAGCCGATGTCCACCAGGGTTTTCTCCAGGTGTTCATAGAACAACTCCATTTCATCCATGGTCGCCAGCTCGCTGCTGCGCACCGACGTCACTTCGAATTTTTCCACCTTGGACGGCTGGCCTTCGGCTGCCAGCCAGGCCATGCGCACCTCATAAGCCAGCACCTGCACGGCCGCCGCCAGGTTCAGCGAGCTGAAATCCGGATTGGAGGGGATATGCACATGGAAATGACAGCGCTGCAGCTCTTCGTTGGTCAGGCCGGCGTATTCACGCCCGAACACCAACGCAATTTCCTGACCCTGGGCTGCGTGCTCGATGGTTTTGCTGCCGCACTCGCGCGGATCGACCAACGGCCACGGGATACGCCGATCCCGGGCGCTGGTACCGAGCACCAGGTTGCAGCCGGCCAACGCCTCTTCGAGGGTCGCGACCACTTGCGCTCCCGCAAGCACGTCATCGGCGCCCGAGGCTCGGGCATCCGCCTCATGGGACGGGAAATCCAGCGGGTCGACCAGCACCAGGCGCGACAAGCCCATGTTTTTCATGGCACGCGCAGCGCCGCCGATATTGCCGGGGTGGCTGGTATTGACCAGAACAACACGAATATTTTGCAGCAAGGCGAGCGCTCACAGACACGGGAAAGAGGCAGCAAATCTTACAGAACACACCGACTTTACGCTACGAAAGCAAATGTCACCCTTCTTCGCGCAAAGTTTTCTGCTAGAATGTTCGGCTTTCTTTAACGACCCAGGTGAAACGTCCATGCAGCCCATGCTGAATATCGCGCTGCGCGCCGCCCGCAGCGCCAGTGAATTGATTTTCCGCTCCATCGAGCGCCTGGATAGCATCAAGGTTGATGAAAAAGACGCCAAGGATTACGTGTCCGAAGTCGACCGTGCTGCCGAGCAAAGCATCATCAACGCTCTGCGCAAGGCCTACCCGAACCACTCCATCTATGGCGAAGAGACCGGCCTGCACGCCGGCAGCGGCGAAGAAGGCAAGGACTACCTGTGGATCATCGACCCACTGGACGGCACCACCAACTTCCTGCGTGGCGTTCCGCACTTTGCTGTCAGCATTGCCTGCAAATACCGTGGCCGCCTTGAGCACGCCGTGGTTCTGGACCCTGTCCGCCAGGAAGAATTCACCGCCAGCCGTGGCCGTGGCGCCCAACTGAACGGTCGTCGCCTGCGCGTCAGCGCCCGCACCAGCCTGGAAGGCGCTCTGCTGGGTACCGGCTTCCCGTTCCGCGACAACCAGATGGCTGACCTGGACAACTACCTGGGCATGTTCCGCGCCCTGGTTGGCCAGACCGCCGGCATCCGCCGCGCCGGCGCTGCCAGCCTGGACCTGGCTTACGTCGCCGCCGGTCGCTTCGATGCCTTCTGGGAATCGGGCCTGTCGGAATGGGACATGGCCGCAGGCGCCCTGCTGATTCAGGAAGCTGGCGGCCTGGTGAGCGACTTCACCGGCGGTCATGACTTCCTCGAGAAGGGCCACATCGTCGCCGGCAACACCAAGTGCTTCAAGGCCGTCCTGACTGCTATCCAGCCGCACCTGCCTGCCTCGATCAAGCGTTAAGCTTCGACCGGGCACAAAAAAAGCACCCTTCGGGGTGCTTTTTTGTGGACTCCATCCCTGGAACAGGGAGATTACTGCCCGGACTCCGCCTGGCTCAACACCAGCTTGCCCTCTTTATCCAGCGGGATCTGCGAACCTGGGTCACGGTCCATACGAACCTGGCCAATCTTGTCGCCAATCGAATACTTCACGTCATAACCCACCACCTTCTCGCTCAGGTCGTTGACCGTGTTGCAGCGGGTCTGAGTGGTGGTGTAGGTATCACGCTCCTGCATGCCTTCCTGCACCTTGTTACCGGCATAGCCGCCACCGACCGCGCCGGCCACCGTGGCAATTTTCTTGCCCGTGCCGCCACCAATCTGGTTACCCAGCAAACCACCTGCCACTGCCCCCAGCACAGTACCGGCAATCTGATGCTGATCCTTCACCGGCGCCTGACGCGTGACAGTGACATCCTTGCAGACTTCGCGTGGCGTCTTGACGGTCTGCTTGACCGGCTGCACAGCCACAACCTCGGCGTACTCCGGCCCGCTTTTGACCAGGCTGTAGGTGGCCACAGCACCTCCGGCGGTAACACCGACAGCACCCAGAACCGCACCCACCAGCATTGACTTGTTCACGTGAACCTCCTGATCGTACCCGCGGGACATAGCCCGCCTTCTCCCTGCCTTGGAGCATAAAAAAAGGCGCGAGTTCAATGCTCGCGCCTTCTTCTACGACAAACAGCGTGGGAAAAGCCCTTACGGGCGGTCGTCCACACCTTCTGCCTTGACCGGTGGAATCAGGTCTTCGCTGCTCAGGTTCAGCCAGATCAGCACTACGTTGGCGATGTAGATCGACGAGTAGGTACCCGCCATGACACCAATGAACAGCGCCAGCGAGAAGCCCCACAGGTTGTCACCCCCGAAGAACAGCAGCGCAGCGATGGCCAGCAAGGTGGAGACCGAGGTTGCCACGGTACGCAGCAGGGTCTGGGTGGTCGAGATGTTGATGTTCTCGATCAGCGAAGCCTTGCGCAGCACGCGGAAGTTCTCACGCACCCGGTCGAACACCACGATGGTGTCGTTGAGCGAGTAACCGATGATCGCCAGTACCGCCGCCAGCACCGTCAGGTCGAAGGTGATCTGGAAGAACGACAGGATACCCAGGGTCACGACCACGTCGTGGACCAGCGAGAGAATCGCACCCAAGGCGAATTTCCACTGAAAGCGGAAGGCCAGGTACAGCATGATGCCGCCCAGAGCCAACAGCATGCCCAGGCCACCCTGGTCACGCAGCTCCTCGCCGACCTGGGGCCCCACGAACTCGACACGCTTGACCACGGCCGGGTTGTCGGTACTGACCTTCTGCAGGGCTTCGGAAACGCGGTTGCCCAGCATCGGGTCATCGCCCGGCATACGCACCAGCAGGTCGGTGGTTGCACCGAAGCTCTGCACCACAGCGTCCTTGAAGCCGGCCTTGACCAACTCCTCACGCACCTGGCCGAGGTTGGCCGGACGCTCGTAGGTCAGCTCGATGAGCGTACCGCCGGTGAAGTCCAGGCCGAAGTTGAGCCCTTTGTAGAACCAGCTGAACAGCGCCAGTACGGTAAGAAGCAGGGTGACGCCGAACGCAACGTTGCGCACACCCATGAAGTTAATGGTACGTAACATGGCAGCCCCTTAAACCCACAGCTTCTTGATATCACGCCCACCGCAGGTCAGGTTGACCATTGCGCGGGTAACCATGACGGCCGTGAACATCGAGGTGAAAATCCCGAGGGACATGGTAACTGCGAAGCCCTTGACCGGACCGGTACCCATGGCGAACAGGATGCCGCCCACCAACAGGGTGGTCAGGTTGGCGTCGACAATCGCGGTGTAGGCACGGTTGAAGCCTTCGTGGATAGCGCGCTGCACCGACATGCCATTGGCCAGCTCTTCGCGAATCCGCGAGAAGATCAGCACGTTGGCGTCGACCGCCATACCCATGGTCAGGACGATACCGGCGATACCCGGCAGGGTCAGGGTTGCCCCCAGCAGCGACATCAGCGCCAGCAGCATGACCATGTTACCGGCCAGGGCAATAGTGGCGATCAGACCAAAGAAACGGTAGATAGCCATGATGAACAGGGAGACGAACAGCATGCCCCACAGGGAAGCATCGATACCCTTGGTGATGTTGTCGGCACCCAGGCTCGGACCAATGGTGCGCTCTTCAGCGAAGTACATCGGGGCAGCGAGGCCACCGGCACGCAGCAGCAGGGCCAGCTCTGAGGACTCACCCTGGCCGTTCAGGCCGGTGATGCGGAACTGGCTGCCCAGTGGCGACTGGATGGTTGCCAGGCTGATGATGCGTTTTTCTTCAGTGAAGGTCTGGACAGCGACGTCCTTTTCGACACCATCGACCATCTGCTTCACATAGCGAGTAGTCGGGCGCTGCTCGATGAAGATCACCGCCATGCTGCGACCGACGTTGCTGCGCGTTGCGCGACTCATCAGTTCGCCACCGTGGCCATCCAGGCGGATGTTCACTTGCGGGCGACCCTGCTCGTCGAAGCTTGCCTGGGCGTCGGTAACCTGGTCACCGGTGATGATCAGGCCACGCTCGACAGCGGCCGAACGACCGCCCTCACGGAACTCGAAGGTTTCGGTAGTGGCTTTGGAAGCGCCCGGCTCGGCACCCAGACGGAACTCCAGGTTGGCGGTCTTGCCCAGGATACGCTTGGCTTCGGCAGTGTCCTGCACGCCTGGCAGCTCGACCACGATGCGGTTGGCGCCCTGGCGCTGTACCAGCGGCTCGGCCACGCCCAGCTCGTTGACCCGGTTACGCACCGTGGTCAGGTTCTGCTTGATCGAGTATTCACGGATTTCCGCGACCTTGGCCGGGGTAATCGCCAGACGCAGCACCGACAGGCCATTACGCTCGGTGGTGGTCAGCTCGAAATCGTTGAAATTCTTGCGGATCAGGCTGCGAGCCTGTTCGCGGGAGGCTTCATCGGAGAAGCCCAACTGAATGTCGCCATCTTGCTGCGGCAGGCTGCGATAACGCACACGCTCTTTACGCAACAGGCTTTTGACTTCGCCTTCGTAGACTTTCAGGCGGGCCGACATGGCCTTGTCCATGTCCACTTCCAGCAGGAAGTGCACACCACCGGAAAGGTCCAGACCCAGCTTCATCGGGCTTGCACCCAGGTTGCGCAGCCATTGCGGGGTGGTCGGGGCCAGGTTCAACGCTACAACGTAGTCATCACCCAGCGCCTTGCGCACGACATCCTTGGCTGGCAGTTGGTCTTCCTGCTTGGTCAGGCGCAGCAGTGCACCCCTGCCCTTTTCGCCCAGGCTTGCAGCCTTGACCTGGATACCGGCGTCGACGAGCGCCTTGCTCGCGCGGTCCAGATCCGCCTGAGTGACCTGCAGCGCCGTGCTGGCACCACTGACCTGAACGGCCGGATCATCAGGGTAAAGGTTGGGAGCGGAATAAATAAAACCGATCGCCAGTACCGCCACGATCAATAGGTATTTCCACAGAGGGTATTTGTTCAGCATCACGCCGCCCGTTCAAGACGCGGGGCGCCTTGCGCGCCCCGTCGATTGGTAAAAAACTGAAACTTAGATCGCTTTGAGCGTACCTTTTGGCAGGGTCGCGGCAACGGCGCCCTTCTGGAACTTCAGTTCAACGTTGTCGGATACTTCCAGTACCACGAAGTCATCGGCAACTTTGACGATCTTGCCAGCAATGCCGCCGTTGGTGACAACTTCATCACCTTTTTGCAGGTTGCTCAGCAGGTTCTTCTGCTCTTTGGCACGTTTGGCCTGTGGACGCCAGATCATCAGGTAGAAGATGACCAGGAAACCGACCAGGAAAATCCACTCGAAGCCAGTACCGGCAGGGCCGGCGGCAGCGGCTGGGGCAGCGGCGTCCGCGTAAGCGGCGGGGATCAGAAAGCTCATTTAGCACTCCAGTTGCAATCAGTACTTGTTAGGGATCGACAGAACATCAGTCCAAGGGCGGCACAGGCAGCCCGCGCTTGGCGTAAAAGGCATCGACAAAGGCGGCCAATGTACCTTGTTGAATAGCCTCGCGTAAACCAGCCATCAAACGCTGGTAATGGCGCAAGTTATGGATCGTATTCAACATACTGCCCAACATTTCGCCGCACTTATCCAGGTGATGCAGATAAGCACGGGAGAAGTTCTGGCAGGTGTAGCAGTCACAGGTCGGATCCAGTGGCGAATCATCATGGCGATGGAACGCGTTACGGATTTTCAGCACGCCGGTATCGACAAACAGATGGCCGTTGCGCGCGTTGCGCGTAGGCATCACGCAATCGAACATGTCGACGCCGCGGCGCACACCCTCAACGAGATCTTCCGGCTTGCCTACCCCCATAAGGTAACGAGGTTTGTCAGCCGGCATCATGCCCGGCAGGTAATCCAGCACCTTGATCATCTCGTGCTTGGGCTCGCCCACCGACAGGCCACCAATGGCCAGCCCATCGAAGCCGATCTTCTCCAGACCTTCGAGCGAGCGCATGCGCAGGTTCTGGTGCATGCCGCCCTGAACGATACCGAACAGCGCCGCAGTGCTGTCGCCGTGGGCGCTCTTCGAGCGCTGGGCCCAGCGCAGCGACAACTCCATCGAGACACGGGCAACGTCTTCATCGGCCGGGTACGGGGTGCATTCGTCGAAGATCATCACCACGTCCGAACCCAGGTCACGCTGGACCTGCATCGACTCCTCGGGGCCCATGAACACCTTGGAGCCATCGACCGGCGAGGCGAAGGTCACGCCCTCCTCCTTGATCTTGCGCATGGCGCCCAGGCTGAACACCTGGAAGCCACCGGAGTCGGTGAGGATCGGGCCTTGCCACTTCATGAAATCGTGCAGGTCGCCGTGGGCCTTGATTACCTCGGTGCCCGGGCGCAGCCACAGGTGGAAGGTATTGCCCAGGATCATGTGCGCGCCGATGGCCTCGATGTCCCGGGGCAGCATGCCCTTGACCGTGCCATAGGTACCCACCGGCATGAACGCCGGGGTCTCGACCACACCACGGGGGAACGTCAGGCGACCACGACGGGCCTTGCCGTCGGTGGCCAGCAACTCGAAGGACATACGACAGGTGCGACTCATGCTTGATCCTCGGGGCCGCGCGGCGCCGGATTGCGGGTGATGAACATGGCATCACCGTAACTGAAGAAGCGGTACCCGTTTTCGACCGCCGCCGCATAGGCAGCCATGGTCTCGGGGTAACCGGCGAAGGCCGAAACCAGCATCAGCAGCGTGGATTCAGGCAAATGGAAGTTGGTGACCAGGGCATCGACGACATGGAACGGCCGGCCCGGGAAGATAAAGATGTCGGTGTCGCCACTGAACGCCTTGAGCACGCCGTCACGGGCAGCGCTTTCCAGCGAACGCACGCTGGTGGTACCCACGGCGATCACCCGCCCGCCACGCGCACGGCAGGCGGCCACGGCGTCGACCACGTCCTGGCCGACCTCCAGCCACTCTTTATGCATGTGGTGGTCTTCGATGCGCTCGACCCGCACCGGCTGGAAGGTGCCAGCGCCGACGTGCAAGGTGACAAAGGCGGTTTCCACGCCCTTGGCGGTGATCTTCGCCATCAATTCTTCATCGAAGTGCAGCCCGGCGGTGGGCGCGGCTACGGCACCGGCGCGTTGCGCATAGACCGTCTGATAGCGCTCGCGATCGGCGCCCTCGTCGGGGCGGTCGATATAAGGTGGCAGCGGCATATGCCCGACACGGTCGAGCAGCGGCAGCACGTCTTCGGCAAAGCGCAGTTCGAACAACGTGTCGTGACGGGCAACCATCTCAGCCTCGCCACCACCATCGATGAGGATCTGCGTACCCGGCTTGGGCGACTTGCTCGAACGCACATGGGCCAGCACCCGATGGCTGTCCAGCACACGCTCGACCAGGATTTCCAGCTTGCCGCCACTGGCCTTCTGGCCGAACAGGCGCGCGGGAATCACCCGGGTATTGTTGAACACCATCAGGTCGCCCGGGCGCAGGTGCTCGAGCAGGTCGGTGAACTGGCGATGAGCCAGTGCCCCGCTCGGCCCGTCCAGGGTCAACAGCCGGCTGCTATGGCGCTGCGCCAGCGGATGGCGAGCGATCAGGGAATCAGGGAGCTCAAAGGAAAAATCAGCGACGCGCATGATGGTGTTCGGTTTGACAGGGCCGCAAAGTTTAGCCGAAAAGACGAAAATTGACCATGAAACCTGATTGACCAACGGTAGGCACCTCTCTATACTTCGCCGCCACAAGCCCTGATGGCGGAATTGGTAGACGCGGCGGATTCAAAATCCGTTTTCGAAAGGAGTGGGAGTTCGAGTCTCCCTCGGGGCACCAAACGCATGAAAAAGCCGACTTCAACGTCGGCTTTTTTGTGGGTGCGATTTGTCGCTCACGAACCCATCAGCGCACTACCCCGCACGCAATTCGCGCCCCGCCGCCACCCAGTTCCTGAGGGTGATCACTATGGTTATCACTCCCGGCATGTACCATCAACGCGTGGCCCTCGAACTCATCCATTTTGAGTCGTGGCGCCAGTACCTGGTTAGTTGCCTTGCCATCGCCACCCACGTAGAGGGCAGGCAGGTCGCCTTTATGACCGCTGTCGTCATAGGGCCCTTTGTGCGCCTTGGTCTTGTCAGGGTCCCAGTGCCCTGCCGCCCCACCGGCTGGCGTGCTCTTGCCATCGACCAGCGCCGGCTCGCAGGATGGTTTTTCATGAAGATGAAAGCCATGCACACCCGGCGGCAGGTCGCGCAGGTCAGGTGTCAACAATGTGCCATAGCGACTTTGCTCAAGGGTGATAGCGCCTATAGGCTTGGCGCTTCCATCGGCGTTCACCAGGGCGATTTCCACTGTCTGGGCCTGCGCGACGCCTGCAGCGATCATCAAGGCCGTGAAACAAAGTACTTTCATGGTAGAGCTCCATTGTCTGGCCGTGGAACCCAAGCGTCCCACCTTTCCTGTGGAGCCCGACCAACCCTGCGGGTTCCATTTTCCGAGCCGCCGGCGCACGCGCTGTTCGGCCATAAACAAAAACCCCCTGCTACTTCCGTAGCAGGGGGCCTTGGACTAAACCGAAAAGGGTCCAGTCAGTACCGCTCTAAAATTACTGCTGTTGTGGCAGCTTATCGATAGGACCGCAGCCACCAATAACTTTAGATACCGAAACCGAAGGGTGGAACAGGTAGTCGTAAGAGCAATTCTTTTGCTGGTTGTACACCTGGCCAGTGCAGCCGGACAGCAGAGCAACACCAGAAACCATGGCAGTAGCGACCGCTACCTTGAACAGCTTTTTCATACAAAAATCCTTTAATTTATGAAGCGCCCCCTTAATGGAAGCGGCGCGATTATACACAAATCAATCGTTTGTACCTCCCGGACTGTCCACGTTGTGCTTCAGCGCTGCAACTGCGCGACTTGCCCTCCCCCCCGCAACTTCAACTTTCTCCATGTCGCGATCGGACCCGATTGGGGCGCGCTCGACAAACCGGCCAGTTAATACACCTAGGTAATGTGGCCTGGCCTTTGGGAAGGAGTGATGTTCGCCTAATCGTCAGTCAGCACGTCCCAAGATCAAACAACAAAGAGAATAAGCACAATGATCAGTCCGGGCTCCGAAGATACGAAAGGTCAGCTGGCGCAAGGGTTCAAGCCGCGTCACGTCACCATGCTTTCGATTGCCGGCATCATTGGTGCCGGCTTGTTCGTCGGGTCCGGGCACGCCATCGCCGCCGCCGGGCCTGCGGCCATTCTGGCGTATGTATTTTCGGGCATCCTTGTCATTCTGGTCATGCGCATGCTCGGCGAAATGGCCGTTGCCAAGCCCGACACCGGTTCGTTTTCCACCTATGCCGACCAGGCAATCGGACCTTGGGCCGGATTTACCATTGGCTGGATGTATTGGTGGTTCTGGGTGCTGGTCATTCCCATCGAAGCACTGGCTGCCGGCCATGTACTCAACCACTGGTTCCCCCAAATCGACACCTGGTTATTTGCCTTGCTGTCGATCGTTGTCCTGGCCGCAACCAATCTTTTCAGTGTGTCGAAGTACGGAGAGTTCGAGTTCTGGTTCGCCATGTTCAAGGTCATCGCAATCATCGCCTTTATCAGCCTGGGCTTTGCGGTGCTGATGGGCTGGGTGCCCGAACGAGAAGTAAGCGGCCTCAGCCGACTGCTGGATGAACAAGGCGGCTTTGCACCGAATGGCCTCTCTGCAGTCGTTGGCGCGTTTATTACCGTGATGTTCAGCTTTATCGGCACAGAGGCGGTAACCATTGCCGCTGCCGAATCCCGGAGCCCGGCCAAGAACATTGCCAAGGCCACCCGTTCGGTGATCTGGCGTATCGGCGTGTTCTACTTGCTGTCGATCGCCGTGATTATTTCCATCGTGCCCTGGAATGACCCGCTACTGGCGGAAGTAGGGTCTTACCAACGCGCCCTGGAGTTGATGAATATTCCCCACGCCAAGTTCATGATGGATGTAGTGGTGTTGGTCGCCGTGGCCAGTTGCATGAACTCCTCGATCTACATTGCTTCGCGCATGCTGTACTCACTGGGTAAGCGCGGCGAGGCGCCAAAACGTGTAAAAGTCACCTCGTCTGCCGGTGTTCCGCGGACAGCGGTCATCGCCAGCACGGTGCTGGGTGCGGTCATCACCGTAGTCAGCTACTTCGCCCCTGCCGGGCTGTTCCAGTTCCTCTTGGCCAGCTCCGGCGCCATTGCCTTGCTGGTGTACCTGGTCATTGCCGTCTCCCAACTGAGGATGCGCAGGATATTGCGCCGGCAGAATGTACGGCTCGAATTCCAGATGTGGCTGTTCCCCTGGCTTACCTACGCGGTCATCGTCTTTATTATCGCAGCGCTCGGTGTGATGCTGGTGACGCCGGAACATCGCGCGGAGGTAACCACCACCATTGGTCTGGCACTGGCCATTTCCCTCCTCGGCATCGTGCTGACTCGCCAGCACGGGCAGCCAGCAAGGATTCGCTCGGCCGTCTAGGGTTGAAGGTGGATCAGGGATTGTGTTTACGATCCCCGTTACGCCCCTCCTTGAACGAGTCGCCTTATGCAACTGAGCCATCGCCCCGTCCAGGCCCAGGACATCCCCGCCCTCTGCTGCCTTCCACAAGGCCCGGACGAATTGTTCTACATGTTCCCCAAGGCCCGGTATCCGCTGACACCGGCGCAACTGAGCGAGGCCATCGCCCAGCGCAGCGGGTCCACCGTGGTGGAGGGGGACGGCACGGTCCTGGCCTTTGCCAACTTCTACAAGGCAGAAGTCGGCGGTATCTGTGCCCTGGGCAATGTGGTGGTGGCGCCTGCTGCCCGTGGTCATGGCGTGGCGCGTTACCTGGTGCAGTGCATGATCGATCTTGCCCGTAGCCAGTTCGAGGCCCGCGAACTCTGGGTGTCATGTTTCAACCACAATACCGCCGGGCTGTTGCTCTACCCTCAACTGGGATTCGTGCCCTTTGCCATCGAGGAACGCCAGGGCCCTGATAGCACGCGGGTTGCGCTGGTGCAGATGAAGCAAGTGCTGTAGCGCATCGATGAACTGCAGCGAACCTTGAGCGCGCATCGGCGTCCGATCCTGTGCATTCGCCGCTCAAGGTTCTCCAGTGAAAAACGCCATCGCCCGCAAATACCGCTTGATCGTCAAGACGCTTGGCTACGTCGGCTGGTCGCTGTTCTGGCTGCTTATCTGGGACGTGCTGGTCACCATCGACTTCATGCTGTTCTTCAACAGCAAGTTCACCCTGCCGCTGATGCCACTGACCCTGCTGGGCTCGGCGCTGGTGGTGCTGGTAAGTTTTCGTAACAGCAGTGCCTATAGCCGCTGGTGGGAGGCAAGGACCTTGTGGGGAGGCCTGGTGAACAGCTCCCGCAGCTTCGCTCGCCAAGTGCTGACCCTGATCGACGATGAGCGCGATGGGGTCAATCCGATCAAGGCAACATTGCTTCGACGGCATATTGCCTATGTGAATTGCCTGGCCGCCCACCTGCGCGGCGAGCCGTGTCCGGATGAACTGATGGCCTTCATCCCGCCCGACGAGTTCGAACGTCGCAGTCGCTCGAACAACTTCGCCAACGACATCCTCACCGGCTCCGCGACCTTGTTGGCCCGTGAGTACAAGGCGGGGCGCCTGGACAGCATTCGCCTGGCACGGCTGGAATCGACCCTGGTGGACCTGTCCAACAGCCAGGGCGGTATGGAGCGTATTGCCAACACCCCGCTCCCCTACCCCTACGTGTATTTTCCACGGCTGTTCATTTCGCTGTTCTGCCTGATCGTGCCGATCGGGCTGGTCGAATCGCTGGGCTGGTTTACCCCTCTGGCCTCGACTGTGGTGGGTTTCATGCTGTTGGCAATCGAGCGAATCGGTACCGACCTGCAGAGTCCGTTTCGCCTCAGTGAACATCAGATCCAGATGGATGCGATCTGTGAAACGATCGAGCGGAACCTGGAGTCGATGCAGCGTGATGCCCAGAGTGGAGAGCCAGTCTTGTAGCCGTACAAGTCCTTTCCTGGCAGCCATTGCATCTTTCCTGCAGCCTCCAGTAGCATTGAGAACAATTATCAGTAACATACTGGCGCTTGCACTTTCATGGAAATGCCCAAGTCTTTGCCGCGGGATGTCGAACACCTGTATCTCGAATACAACGGCTGGTTGCGCAACTGGCTGCGCAAGCGCTTGGGCGAAAGTGCCGATGCCGACGATCTGGCCCAGGACACCTTCGTGCGGGTGATGCGTTCGCGCCAGCCGATCAGCGAGTTGCGCCAGCCCCTGGCCTACCTGGCCACCATCGCCAATGGTCTGCTGGTCAACCGCTGGCGGCGCCAGGCCGTGGAGCGTGCCTATGCCGAGGCGCTGGCGGCGCAGCCCGAAGCCCTGGCATTGTCTGCCGAGGACCAGTACCTGCTGATTGAAACCCTGGTGGAAGTCGATGCGCTGCTGCACGGCCTGGGCCCCAGGGCGCGGGAGATTTTCCTGTTGTCGCAGCTCGACGGCCTGACCTACAAGCAAATTGCCGTGCAGCTGGGGCTGAGTATCGACCAGGTGCAGAAGTCCATGAGCAAGGCTTTTGCCTTGTGCTACGCCAGTCAGTACGAGTGAGCGCCATGTCACTCCCCGGGCCCGATCAATCACCGATTGCACCCGCCGTCCGTGACCAGGCGATTGCCTGGTTCACACTGGCCCAATCGGGCGATATGACGACCGACGAACATCTCGAGCTGCAGTTGTGGCGCCAGGCCGCCCCTGATCACGAGCGTGCCTGGCAACGCCTGGCGGGCATCCCCTTGCAGTTGCAACAACGCGCCCGGCAATTGAGCACCCCGGTGGCCCGCACCGCCCTGCAGCAAACCCGCACCCTGAATGCCAATCGCCGCCAATTGCTCAAGGCCTTCGTTGGCTTCGGCCTGATCGGCGCCACGGCCTGGGAGTCGCGTGACAGCCTGTGGCTGCAAGGTGCGCTGGCTGACTATCACACCGGCACCGGCGAGCGCCGCCACCACACCCTGGCCGATGGCACGCAGGTCTGGCTCAACACCCGTACGGCACTGGATGTGCGCTACAGCGCCAGCCAGCGCCTGCTGATACTGCATCAAGGCGAACTGGATGTTCTGAGTGCGAGCCGCAACGACAATCGTCCCTTGATTGTGGACACCGCCGAAGCGCGGCTGCGAGCGCTGGGCACCCGTTTCAACGTGCGCAGCGAACCCACCGGCCGTGGTACGTTCGTGGCTGTCAGCAGCGGCCAGGTCGCTGCCAGGCCTGTTGCCGCCGGTATCGAGCAACTGATCCCGAGCGGCCAGCAAACCCGTATCGATCAGTACGGCGTCGCCCCACCCCATCCGCTCGATCAAAGCACAACGGCCTGGATCGACGGGTTTATCGTCGCCCAGCGCATGCGCCTGGGCGACTTCATTACCGAGCTATCGCGCTATCACGTCGGGATACTGCGCTGCGACCCGGCCGTCGCCAATCTCTACCTGACCGGCTCCTTCCCGTTGAACAACATCGAACAGATCTTTGCCCTGCTGGAAAAGAGCTTGCCGGTGCAGTTGCAACGGCGCACCCCGTACTGGATCACGGTGACCACACGCGCCTGAAACGGCAGCAAAAAATATATGAAATAAATCGGCAGGTTTCTCATTCTCGTTTGGCTTAGAGGAAATCCCGCCCTCTACGTGCGGCCCACTCCTCTGAACACGGAAACTTGTCATGATCCTGCGTCCCCACCCGCTGGCCCGCGCCATCGCCATCACCCGTGCCTCCCGGCTAAGCCTGGCCTTGATCGGCGGGTTGAGCTTGAGTTGTCTGGTGACGCCAGCGGCACAGGCCGGCGAAGTACAACAGCAAGCGGGGACGAACTTCAGCATCGCAGCCGGGCCCCTGGACCAGGTGCTCGGCCAGTTCGGTCGCCAGGCAGGTATCGCCTTGTCCACCGACGCCCGGCTCACCGCTGGCAAGGTCAGTTCAGGCCTGCAGGGGCACTATGGAGTCGCCGAAGGCCTGGCCCACGTCCTTGCCGGCAGTGGCTACAGCGCCGAACAACAAGCCGACGGCAGCTACCTGCTGGTGCCCCACGTCACCATCGGCACCGCGCTGGAACTCGGCGCGACCACCATCCAGGGCCAAGGCATGGGTGAGGCCACCGAGAACTCAGGCTCCTACACCACCGGCTTGACCAGCGTCGGCTCCAAGACCCCGATCAGCATCAAGGACACCCCGCAGTCGATCTCGGTGATCAGCCAGCAGGCCATCGAAGACCTGCGCATGACCAACCTGTCCGATGCCATGAAACGCACGCCTGGTATTACCGTGAAAAACGGTAACTTCCGCCTGCCCAAGTTCGCCTCGCGCGGCTTTGGCATCGACAACATCCAGATCGACGGCGCCGCGCCGATGGACATCGGCTCGGGCATCGGTACCTTCTACGGCGACAAGATCTACGACCTGGCCGAGTTCGACCACGTCGAGGTACTGCGCGGCTCGTCCGGCCTGCTGGGCGGTACCGGTGACCCGGGCGGCATCATCAACATGGTACGCAAGCGTCCGATGGATCAGTACCAGCTCAAGCTCAATACCTCGGCAGGCTCCTGGGACAATTACCGCAGCGAGGTCGACGTCACCGGCCCGCTGGCCTTTGACGGCAAGCTGCGCGGGCGCATGGTCGCCGCCTACACCGACCGCCAGTACTTCATGGATAACCGCAGCACCGAAAAGCCGTTCATCTACGGCATTCTCGAAGCAGACCTGACCGACGCCACGATGATCACCGTCGGTGGCAGTTACGAAAAAACCCACGAGAACGGCACCGGCGACGGCCTCCCGCGCTACAGCACCGGTGGCGACGTCAAGCTGCCACGCCACACCTGGTACACCACCAACCAGGCCTACATGGACGGCTATGCCAAGGAACTGTTCGCCAAGATCGACCATCAGTTCAATGAGTTCTGGAGACTCAACACCTCCTACACCTACTCTTACGACAATGCCGACACCGAAGGCGTGATTCCCTACGGCTCGGTGGACGAGACCACCAATACCGGCCCGTACTGGTGGGGCAGCTATGTCTCGTCGTGGAGCAAGCAGTCAGTGTTCGACGTCAACCTCTCGGGTACGTTCGAGGCCTTCGGCCGCGAGCATCAGCTGCTGCTGGGCGCCGACTACCAGAAGGTCACCAGCCGCTGGCGAGCGGCCCGGGGCATGGTCGGCAAAGGCGGCCTGATCAACCTCTGGGACCCGCAGTCGACACCACTGACCTCGGACGCCTCCGATCATGACTACTGGCGCGACTACAGCCCCAACACCCGCGAGCAGTATGGCCTGTACTCGACCTTGCGCCTGCAGATCAGCGACCCGCTGAAACTGATCATCGGTGCCCGCGCCCAGCGCTATAAATACGAGCAGGCCTACCAGACCAAGGCCAACGACGTGTGGACCTACCAGTCGGAGATCAACCATCGCGAACCGACCAAGGTGGTGCCCTACGGTGGCCTGATCTACGCCCTCAACGATGAATGGTCGGCCTACGCCAGCTATGCCGAAGTATTCAAGCCCCAGGCCCAGAAGCTCGAAGGCCCGGTAGGCAACAGCTCGGCGGTCGAGGCCATGACCGGCAAGACCTACGAGACGGGTGTCAAGGGTGAACTGTTCGGCGGCGCGCTGAACCTGACCACCGCCCTGTTCTATACCAAGCGCGAACACGAAGCGATGCAAGACCCGGCCTACCCTCAGGCCCCCTTCAGCTACAGCGGCTCATGCTGTTTCATCGGCCAGGGCGAGGTGATCAGCAAAGGTATCGACATTGAGGCCACGGGCGAGGTGCTTCCGGGGCTGGAGGTGATCGCCGGCTACACGTTGAACCTGATGGACAACCGCACCGAAGAAAGCGACTACACCAGCATTACGCCCAAGCACCTGTTCAAACTCTGGTCGGTCTACACCCTGCCGGACAACTGGTCGGCCTGGCGGATGGGGGGTGGCGTGAACATCCAGAGCAGCAACTACGTCAAAGGCACGGCCTACAACTTCGACGCCGCAGGCAACGTGATCAACGAGAAGCCCTACGACTTCACCCAGAGCGGCTATGCCGTCTACGATGCCATGGTCGAGTACAAGGTCGATGAAAACTGGACCGTGGCCGTCAACGGCAACAACCTGTTCGACCGTCGTTACTACGCCACGGTGGGCACCTCGGAGTACGGCAACTACTACGGCGAACCGCGCAACTTCATGCTGACAGTGCGCGGCGCGTTCTGACCAGGCTTTGCTGCAGGAGCGGCGGTGCGACTTGCCCTGCGATGCGATGGGTCGAATGGATCGCTATCGCGGGGCAAGCCCGGTCCTACAGGCATTGCGATTTCGGCCGTTAACCTTGAGTAAGCCACTTTACCGCGAGGTTTTGATGTTCAAGCAATGGAGCGAAATGCTGCAGCTCTACAAAAGCAGCAGACCCAAATACTGGCGCGCCATCTGTAGCAATCCATTTGCCCTGCATTTGCTGCCTGCCTGGGCGGCGGTGCTGTTAGGCGGGTTGATTCCCCTTGCGGCCGATTCGGTGTACGGTCATCCGTGGGGGTCCTTCGCGCTGATGGCCTGCACCGGCCTGTACACCTGGGCGCTGTTTCTTGCTCGGGAGTATTTTGCCGGCCAGCACTTTTTCGACCACTACCAACGCCACGCCATCGCCGATCAACCCTTCCTGCAACGCGACAGCTATCTGCACTACGCGCATTTTCTCGATGCACTCAAACGCACCGGTACAGACGTGGACCAGATCGCCCGTATGGTTGAATTCGGAAAAATTTCAGGCCATCCGTACAAGCCGCTGAACCTGATGCAGAACACGCTGTTTGTATGGCTGATGACGTTCCTGGCCGCCCTCGCGGTGGAGAAAACCAAGCTGACGCGCTTATGGCAGTTCCAGAACGGTGACCTGGCGATGGTACTGGCTCTGCTTGCGCTGCTGTTGTTTGTGATGTTGCTGATGATGGTCAGCGAGTACAGGCAGCATAAGGGACGGCTGGTTCGCTACCTGGAATGGGCTTGTCATGATTTGAAGCCCGGCTAGAACACTTCGCGGTGCGCCCGCGCCTACGCGCGGACGAAGCGCTGCCGGAGCAGATCACTCAAGGCATCCACCAGCAACACCAGCACCAGCATGGCGATGATCACGGTGCTGGCCTGGGCTTCCTGGAACAGGCTCAGGGTGGTGTAGAGCATCTGCCCCAGGCCGCCCGCCCCGACGAAGCCCAGCACACTGGCCATGCGGATATTGTTCTCCCAGCGGTACAGGCTGTAGGCCAGCAACTGCGGCCAGAGGTTGGGCAAGGTGCCAAAGCAGAACGCAGTCACCTGGCTGCCACCTTGCAAACGGATGGCGGCGGCGGGTTCGGGCGGGGCGTTTTCCAGGGCTTCGGCAAACAACCGGCCCAGCACGCCCGAGGTGTGCAAGGCCAGTGCCAGGGTGCCTGCATTCGGGCCAAGGCCAGCCGCCAGTACAGTAAGCGCCGCCCAGACCAGCTCGGGGATCGCCCGCAAGCCATTGAGCAGCAAACGCGCAGCCCCCTGCAGCGGCCAGCCGAAGCGCCCCGCAGCCGGCAAGGCCAGCAGCATGCCCAGCACCACCGCGAGCAAGGTGCCGAGGCCGGACATGGCCAGGGTCTCCAGTGCGCCCTTGCCGACCGCACGCAGGTGCTCCGAGCTCAGGTCCGGGCTGAGAAATCGTACGGCATAGGCGCCCATCTGGCCCAGGCCGCCATTGCCAAACAAAGCCTGCAGATCAAGGCTCAAGTAGGCGAACGACGCCAGCACTGCAGCCACCAGTGCGAGCACCAGCGAGGCGTTGATCAACCGTTTCATGCCAGCCTCCCGCGCAACAATCGGCTGAGCTGATCAGCCAGCCACACCAGCACCAGGAACGCCAGCAGCATGCTCGCGACCTCGGCGCCGGCAAACATGCGCATCGACAGGTCGATCTGCTGGCCCAAGCCACCCGCCCCCACAAAGCCCATCACCACCGAAGCGCGTATTGCGCATTCCCAGCGGTACACCGTGTACGACACCAGCTCCGCGGCCGCATCGGGCAGGATGCCGTAGAAGAACGCACTCAAGCGGCTGCTGCCGGCCTGCAACAGAGCATGGGCCGGGCGTTGGTTGACCGACTCGAAGATCTCCGCATACACCTTGCCGAGCATGCCGCTGTAGGTAATGGCGATGGCCAGCACCCCGGCGGTGGGGCCCAGGCCTACCGCGCGGACGAACAGCAACGCCCAGACGATCTCCGGCACGCTGCGCAAAAAAATCAGCAGACCGCGCACCGGCAGGCGCACCGTCCGGGACCAGAACCCCAGGCGTCCGCCACGGGAGGCGGCGCCCATCGACAACGCGCGACTGGCCAGCAGACTCGCCGGGATCGCCAGCAACAAGGCCAGGGCCATGCCGGCCGTGGCAACTGCCAGGGTCTGCAGCGTGGCCTCCAGCAGCAGTTCCAGAAATGCCGCATCGTGGGCCGGCGGCCAGAAGGCGCTGACAAAATTGCCCATCTCACGACGGTTGTCGGCCTGCAGCAACACGCCTGGATTGAGCTCGCTGAGGTTGATACCCGGCCACAGCACGGCAATCGCCAGCAGGGTCAGCAGCAACCGTGGCAGCGCTGCCGGATCGCGATTGGCGGCGGCCTTCAGCATCGTGGAATCTGCAGGTTCAAGGTCGGTAGTGGCAACACCGGCGAGGCCAGGTGCTCGTTGGCGTACAAGGCATCGAGCATCTCGCTTGAGACTTCGGCAGCAGGCCGGTCAAATGCCACCTGCCCTTCGCGGATGCCGATCACCCGGGGAAAATGCGCCAGCGCCAGGTCCACGGCGTGCAGGCTGGCCACCAGGGTCACATTACGAGACTGCGCATGGCTGTTGAGGACTTTAAGGCTGTGGTCGGCCAGTACCGGGTCCATGGCCGACACCGGTTCGTCCGCCAGCAGCAGTTCCGGCTGCTGGTACAGCGCCCGGGCGATGCCGACCCGCTGTAGCTGCCCTCCGGAGAGCTGCCCGCATTGGGCGAAGATCTTGTCGGCCATGCCAAGGCTGCTCAGCACCTCGCGCACCCCGGGAATGTCCGAGGGGTGCAGCAGGTTGAGCAAGCCACGCAGTGTGCTCCACTGCCCCAACCGCCCTGCCAGTACCGCTGTCACCACCCGTTGGCGCGGGGGCAACGGCGGCGCCTGGTGTACCAGGGCGATACGCGCGCGCAGGCGCTGGCGAGCCGAGGCCGACAACCGCCAGGGCGCCTCGCCGAGCAGTTCGACGTTGCCGGTACTGGGTGCGATGGCGCTGGCCAGCAACTGCAACAAACTGGATTTGCCGGCACCCGACGGGCCGATGATCGCCACCCGCTCGCCGGTGCCGATCTGCACGTCGATTTCATTCAGCGCCTGGACCTGGCCATGGCGCAGGCTGGCGCTTTTAAGCGCAATGGTCACTTGAGCAGCTCAGCAGCGCGAGCAGCCTCCTCGATGCCCTTGTAGTTGTCCGGGCTGGTTTCAATGAAACGGCTGGCCGCCTGCAGGTCGAGGATCGCCTTGTCTTGCGCCTTGGCAGGATCGAGGGCGAGGAAGGCTTGCTTGATCTTCTCTTTCAGGGCTGGGTCGAGGCTGCCGCGCACGGTCCAGTTGTAGTCGTAGTAGCTCGGGGTGGTGGCGAACACCTTGACCTTGTTGGTATCGACCTTGCCCGAGGCGACCAGTTTGTCCCAGACGCTGGCGTTGAGCACACCGGCATCGACTTTGCCCGCCTGCACCCAGGCGGCAGTGGCATCGTGGGCACCGGAATAGGCAACGCGGCTGAAGTAGCTTTCAGGCTTGATGTTGTCGTCCTTGAGCATGAAGTAGCGCGGCATCAGGCTGCCGGAGGTCGACGAGATCGAACCGAAGGCAAAGGTCTTGCCCTTGAGATCCGCCAGGCTCTTGATGTCGGGGTTGGCGGTGATGAACTTGCTGGTGAACTTCGCATCTTGCTCACGCTGTACCAGCGGGGTCGCGGTCGGGCTCTTCAGGTGAACCTGGACGAAGGTGAAGCCGCCCAGCCAGGCCATGTCCAGACGGTCGGTCGCCAGCGCCTCGACCACGGCCGGATAGTCGGCCACCGGTACGAACTGCACCTTCATGCCCAGTTGCTGTTCCAGGTATTCGCCCAGCGGCTTGAACTTGCGCAACAGTTCAGTGGGGGCTTCATCAGGGATGGCACTGACACGCAGGGTGTCGGCTGCCTGGGCCAGATAGGACGTGCAAGACAGCACGAGGCCGGCGAACAGCGCCAGGGGACGTTTGAGCATGGGGGTTCTCCGGTTCAATAGCGGGGAATGAGCCGGCATCAGGCCAGCTCCGGAATTATAAGAGTCATCGGCGCAAAGACCAGCTTTGCTACAATCGGCCCTCACGATTTTTCGAGGTGCGTATGAGCGAGCCGATTCGTCTGACCCAGTACAGCCACGGTGCCGGTTGTGGCTGCAAGATCTCTCCGAAGATGCTGGAAGTGATTCTTGCCGAAAGCGGTACCCAGGCGCTGGACCCGAACCTCTGGGTGGGCAACGCCTCGCGCGACGACGCGGCAGTCTACGCGCTGGACGAAGAGCGCGGTGTAGTTTCGACCACCGATTTCTTCATGCCCATTGTCGACGACCCCTATGACTTTGGTCGCATCGCCGCCACCAATGCCATCAGCGACATCTACGCCATGGGTGGCGACCCGCTGATGGCCATCGCCATTCTCGGCTGGCCGATCAATGTGCTGGCCCCGGAAGTGGCCCGCGAAGTGATTCGTGGCGGTCGCGCCGTGTGCGCCGAAGCGGGTATTCCCCTGGCCGGCGGACACTCCATCGATGCCCCCGAGCCGATCTTCGGCCTGGCCGTGACCGGCGTCGTGCAAAAGCGCCACATGAAGCGCAACGACACCGCCACCGTGGGTTGCCGCCTGTACCTGACCAAGCCGCTGGGCATCGGCATCCTCACCACCGCCGAGAAAAAAGCCAAGCTGCGCGATCAGGACAAGGGCCTGGCTCGCGACTGGATGTGTACCCTCAATACCCCCGGCAGCCGCTTCGGCAAGCTCGATGGTGTCAAGGCCATGACCGACGTCACCGGCTTTGGCCTGCTCGGTCACCTGGTGGAACTGGCCGACGGCAGCGGCTTGAGCGCGCGCCTGACCTACAGCACCGTGCCGCGCCTGCCGAGCGTCGAGCACTACCTGGCCGAAGGTTGTGTACCTGGCGGCACCTTGCGCAACTTCGACAGCTACGGCGAGAAGATCGCGCCCCTGAGCGATGATCAGAAGCACCTGCTGTGCGACCCGCAAACCAGCGGTGGCCTGCTGGTGGCGGTAACGCCTGAAGGTGAAGCCGAGTTCCTTGCCGTCGCCACCGAACTGGGCCTGAACCTGGCCCCGATCGGCGAGTTGGTCGAGCGACAGAGCCATGCAGTTGAGGTGCTGTAATGCGTGACAACACCACCGACTACCGCCAACTGTTTTTGAACGATGTAGCGATGATGGACATGCGCGCCCCGGTCGAATTCGGCAAGGGCGCGTTCCCCAATGTGATCAACCTGCCGCTGATGAACGACCTGGAGCGGCAGAAGGTCGGCACCTGCTACAAGCAGCACGGCCAGCAAGCCGCGATTACCCTTGGCCATCAACTGGTCGACGGCCAGCTAAAGGACGAACGCATTGCCGCCTGGGCCGCGTTCGCCCGGGCCAACCCGCACGGTTACCTCTACTGTTTTCGTGGCGGCCTGCGCTCGCAGATTGCCCAGCAATGGCTCAAGGAAGAAGCCGGCATCGCCTACCCCAAGGTAGTTGGCGGCTACAAGGCCATGCGTAACTTCCTGTTCGAGACCACCCAGGGCGCCGTGGCCGAATGCGACTTCGTGCTGATCGGCGGCCTGACCGGCACCGGCAAGACTGAAGTACTGCAACTGCTGGACAACGCCATCGACCTGGAGGGCCATGCCAACCACCGTGGTTCCAGCTTCGGTAAACGTGCTACCGCGCAACCCGCGCAGATCGACTTCGAAAACCGCCTGGCCATCGACGTGCTGAAAAAACGCGCCCGGGGCATCGAGCAGTTCGTGCTTGAGGACGAAGGTCGCATCGTCGGCAGTTGTTCACTGCCTCTTGAGCTGTATCAGGGCATGCAGCAGTACCCACTGGTGTGGCTGGAAGACAGTTTCGACAACCGCGTCGAGCGGATCCTGGGCGACTACGTGATCAACCTGTGCGCCGAGTTCGTGGCCCTGCACGGTGACGAGCAAGGCTTCCCGCTGTTTGCCGAACGCCTGAACCAGAGCATGAACAACATCCTCAAGCGCCTGGGCGGCGAGCGTTATCAGCGCCTGTCGGCATTGCTGCAACAGGCGCTCGACGAGCAGCAGCGCAACGGCGACGTGGCCTTGCACCGTGCCTGGATCAGCGGGCTGCTCAGCGAGTACTACGACCCGATGTACGCCTACCACCGCGACAGCAAGGCCGGACGCATCGAGTTCTCCGGCAACCACACCGAGGTGCGCGAGTACCTGCGTGCCCGCGCCGCCCGTCGCTGATTAACCCGCCCTCAAGGCTCGCGCAGGTTCTGCAATTCGTCTGCCCGGGCCTTGGTCATGTTCAGCACACAGCCTGCGCCATTGAGCTGATCGATGGTGCCGCCGGTAAGGCTGAAGTACAGGCCGCAATTGGCGTCACGGTACTTGATCCATTGCCGCTGGGCCTCACGCAGCTTGCCTTGCTGCTCTGCTTCAAGACCCGCCATCGCGGCTTTGTAGGCGGCGTTCAGGCGGGTGTCCTGACGCTTGATCTCGGCGCCGTTGCAGTCATTCATGGCCAGGGTTGTCTGGGCGCTGCTCATGCATTGGCTGAAGGCGTCGTTGGCAGTGGCCAAAGGCGCTATGACGCTGAGCAGGGCGATGGCCAGCAGAAGCTTCATCAGGTGAACTCCTTGTAAACGAATGGGCCCGCCACAATAACCGAATTCCCCCTGCAGGAGCGGGCATGCCCCGCGATGCGGTGTGCCTGCAAAGTCACTATCGCGGGGCAAGTCGAGACGTCGCACCGCCGCTCCTACAGGCTTGGCGCAGCCATTGGTGGGCGGCATCGCCGTTCCGGCGTTGATGCCAGGCCTGCTGGAAGGCGAATGCCTTGATCGGCAACGGCGGCTCGAAGCGGCGCAGGCGCGGGTCCAGCTTGCCGCTGTCCAGGCTACGCCGCGCCACCGTGAGAATCAGGTCGGTGCCGGCGACCACTTCCTGGGCAGCCGCCCAATGCGGAAGCGCCAAGGCAACCCGGCGGCGGGCGCCGATGCCCTCCAGGGCCAGGTCGATCTCGTTGTCGATGCCTGGACGTACCGCCACCAGCACATGCGGCCGCGCCAGCCAGTCCTCCAGCCCCAGGCCGCCACGCGCAGGCAATACGCTGCGGTCAGCTACACAGGTGAAACGTTCCTCGAACAAGGTCTCGACCCGAAGCTCGGCCGACAGTTGCGGGAACACACCCAGCGCAAGGTCCGCCTCGCCATCGAACAAATGCCCCAGCATCGCTTCCCGACTGCCCTGGATGACCACCAGGTCGATCCCCGGAGCCTCTTGCCTGAGCACTTTCATCAGCCCCGGCAACACCACCCGGGCCCCATAGTCCGACATCGCCAGGCGAAAGGTTCGCCGTGCCTTGCCCGGGTCGAAACCTGGGCTGGCGATCAACCCGTCGAGCTGCGCCAGCGCCTGCTGCAAAGGCTCGATCAGTGCCTGGGCGCGGGCCGTGGCCTGCAATCGTCCACCCCGACGCACCAGCAACGGGTCGCCGAACAATTCACGCAATTGCGCCAGCGCATGGCTGACCGCCGGCTGGCTGCGGTGCAGGCGAATAGCGGCCCTCGACACATGCTGTTCAACCAGCAGGGCATGCAGGGTCAGCAGCAGGTTCAAATCAATACGGCGCAGATCATCCATCAGGCGAATAGCTCCTGTGCAGCATTTTAATTTCCATTATCAAAGCGAATACCGAAGACTTTACCAAGCCACCAACAAGGAGTCTTGCCATGAACCTGTCTTTCGCCCCTGCTGCCTTGCTCCCCCTGGTCATTGCCTTGCTGGCGGGTGCCGCCGTGCCGTTTCAGGCGGGCAGTAACGCAGCACTGGGCCGCCTGCTGGGGCACCCCTTGTGGGCGTCGCTGGTGTCGCTTGGGGTCAGTGTGTTGATGGTGATCCCGGCATTATTGGTGCTACGTGCCCCCCTGCCGCAGGTCGGCGCGCTGGCCCAGGCGCCGTGGTGGGCATGGCTGGGCGGCGTGGCCGGTGTGGCCTACATCACCGCCGCGCTGGTACTGACGCCGCGCCTGGGCGCTGCAGGCTTTATCGTCTGCGTGATCGCAGGCCAGGTATTGTCTTCGTTGCTGATCGATCAGTGGGGGCTGATGGGCCTGCCGGAGCGGCCGGTGAACGGCCTGCGCCTGGCAGGTGTCGGCCTGATCGTGGTGGGCATGCTGGTGGTGCAGTGGGGGACCTCGACGTCCCGCTAGATGGCGTTGGGGGTCGAGGGTTGAACATAGGGTGGCGGCGCCAGCGCCCGGTCGATTTCGAACCTGAGGCTGGGCGCCTGTAGGGCGAAATGGACCACCAGCCCAAGCACCACCGCCAGGGCAGCGTCCGGCCAGTGCCAGCCAGGTACCGCCAGGCCTTGACGCGCCTTTTGACACCACCAGGCCTGCCCCAGGCAAAACCCGAGGATCGACAACAGCCACAAATAGAAGCCTGGAGCGAAATGCTCAAGGTTCAGGAAGTCATAACTGCGGTTGTCTGGTACCCGCTCGATGCCAAGACTGCTTAAGCCCAGCCCCAGAGCGCAGAGCCCCAGCAGCAACGAAAACCAGCGCCAGCGCCGGTGCAACAGGATTGCCAACCCCAGCAGCGGGTTGGCGAACCAGCCATACATACCGAACACGATGCCCCAAGGGCCGTACAACAACGCTTGCAACGCATGCAAGCGACCCCCGCCACTGAGGTACAGGGCGTTGAAGCTCAGGCAAGCCAAAAACAGCAGCAGCGTGATCGAGATGTAGCGGCGTGCAATCATCACACCGTCCGCTCAAGCAACAGCCCGTAGAGCCCCGAATCGGACAACTCCCCGCCCACGCACCAGCGTTCACGCAGGGTGCCTTCCAGCACAAAGCCCAACCGTTCAAGGGTGCGGGCCGAAGCCTGGTTGCGCGGATCGATCTCGGCCTCGAGGCGGCGCATGTTCAAGCCCTGCCCCAGGTACCGGACGAAGTGCTCCAGCGCCTCGCCCATGAAGCCCTGGCCCTGGGCATTACTGGCCAGGCAGTAGCCGATTTCGCCACGGCGCGACTCGGCTTCAATGTGATAGCACTGACACATACCTATCAGCTCGTCGCTGTCACGACGGTAAATCCCGAGCTTGAACAATTGCCCCTCGGCATAAGCCTGGCGATCGACAGCCAAGGCCGCCTGGGCTTCGGCCAGCTCACGCCAGGGGGCGTGATTCCAGAACCGCATGACCTGCGGATCGGCCATGATCGCAAACCAGGCCGCGGCATCGTCGCTGCCCATGGGGCGCAACTGCAAACGCGGAGTCAGCAGGCTGAGGTCCTGAGCAAAGGCATAGGGGTGCGACACGGGTAGAACTCCTGTTCTTGCCGAAAAGCCGCACAGTCTACCTCACCCTTAATGTGATACGCCCCTCAGGCGACCTCGGCCCCTTCATCCGGCCAGATCGGTTCGTTGGCTTCCAGCGGCGGCAGGCCATAGGCCGCACGTGCCGCATCGCAACTGGGGTTGGCATTGCCATCGACCCAGGCAGCCTCGAACTCACGGCAAGGCGTGGAGCGCTTCTCGTAAAGGGAGCAACTCACCCCTTTACCAATTTCGCCTTCAAGGCCGATACAGCGGCAGGGTTTGCTGTCGGTACCGATCATCGCCACACGGGTGGGGTTGATCTGGACCACCAGGTCGTCGGGCACCACACCACCTGCCGACTCACACTCGCCCCAGAAGAAAGACACACGGAAATACCCGCAGCAGGCGCCGCAGTTCAAGCAAGGATTATCGGACATGATGAGAAAAAGACGGGGGGCAGATTATCGTTATTGGGAGGAAACCCGCCGCCATTCTATGCTTCGGCAACGCTTTGAGAAGGGGGGTTAAGCAGAAATAATTGGCTTCTGACAGGCGGTTGAAGCCGGTTGAACGGATCGCGGGGCAAGCCCGTTCCCACACGCCTTGTGGGAGCGGGCTTGCCCCGCGATTTTTTACGACTGCTGTTTGCGGAACATCTGCCGAATACCCCGCACCGCCTGGCGGATACGGTCCTGGTTCTCGATCAGGGCAAAGCGCACGTGATCGTCACCGTAGTCACCAAAGCCGATGCCCGGCGACACACAGACCTTGGCTTCGGCCAGCAGTTTCTTGGAAAACTCCAGCGAGCCCAGGTGGGCATACTGCTCGGGGATCTTCGCCCAGACATACATGGACGCCTTGGGGTTCTCGACCATCCAGCCCAGCTCGTGCAAGCCCTTGACCAGCACGTTGCGACGCTGGCGGTACTGCTCGGCGATATCGCGCACACACTGCTGGTCGCCTTCGAGGGCGGCAATGGCAGCCACCTGCAGCGGGGTGAAGGTGCCGTAGTCGTGGTAGCTCTTGATCCGCGCCAGGGCGCTGACCAGTTCAGGGTTGCCAACCATGAAGCCGATACGCCAGCCAGCCATGTTGTAACTCTTGGACAAGGTGAAGAACTCCACCGCGATGTCCTTGGCGCCCGGCACCTGCATGATCGAAGGCGCCTTCCAGCCGTCGTAGACGATGTCGGCATAGGCCAGGTCGTGGATCACCAGCACGTCGTACTGCTTGGCCAGGGCCACCACGCGCTCGAAGAAGTCCAGCTCGACGCACTGCGCGGTCGGGTTGGAAGGGAAGCCCAGGATCATCATCTTCGGCTTGGGGATCGACTCGCGGATCGCCCGCTCCAGTTCATTGAAGAAATCCACACCCGGTACCAACGGCACCGAACGCACCTGGGCCCCGGCAATCACTGCGCCGTAGATATGAATCGGGTAGCTGGGATTGGGCACCAGCACCGTGTCGCCATGGTCCAGGGTGGCGAGCATCAGGTGCGCCAGGCCTTCCTTGGAGCCGATGGTGACGATGGCTTCGCTTTCCGGGTCGATCTCGACCTCGTAGCGATCCTTGTACCAGCGCGAAATCGCCCGGCGCAGGCGTGGAATACCGCGGGAGGTCGAGTAGCCGTGGGTGTCTTCACGCTGGGCGACTTGCACCAGCTTTTCAACGATGTGCGGCGGCGTGGCCCCGTCGGGGTTGCCCATGCTCAGGTCGATGATGTCCTCGCCACGACGGCGAGCGGCCATCTTGAGTTCGGCGGTGATGTTGAAGACGTAAGGGGGGAGACGATCAATGCGCGCAAAGCGGCGCGGCGAACCTTGGTCAGCCATGGCTTCCTCGAAGACGTAAGCGCCCGGAACCGTCCGAGCGACGTTGGCCACTGCGGTGGCCGGAGCGAACAATAGAGCCTGGGTGGGGCGGCTGTCCAGCGAGCGAGGACAAATTTGAATGCAGCAACTTCTCTCCAGGTAAGTGCTCTGTCAAACTAATGATAATCATTAACAATAATATTAAGATTTTGTTTACCGACAGGAGCTGCAATGCCAACGTTGTCCACCCCGCCCCGCCCCCGCTCGCCCGGCACCCCAAGCCTCCTCGCCCTGGCCCTGTGCGCCGCCAGCGCCGGCCTGCAGGCCGGCGAGCCAGACAAACCGGCCGCTCCCGAGCACGCTCCGCAAGTGCTGGAACTGGGTACCACCGAGGTCACCAGCAACCAGTTGGGCACCATCACCGAAGGCAGCGGCTCCTACACACCCGGCACCATCGCCACCGCGACGCGGCTGGTGCTTACGCCCAAGGAAACCCCTCAGTCGATCTCTGTGGTAACCCGCCAGTTCATGGACGACTTCAACCTCAACGCCATCGACGACGTGATGCGCCATACTCCTGGCATCACGGTCTCGACGCTGGACAGCGAGCGGTCCACCTACTATTCCCGCGGGTACCCGATCCAGAACTACCAGTACGACGGCATTCCGACCTTGCAGGACGGCGCCTACGCCGCCGGCAACAACCTCAGCGACACCGCCATCTACGACCGCATCGAAGTGATCAAGGGCGCCAACGGGCTGCTCTCTGGCGCCGGCGCCCCTGGAGCAGCGCTGAATTTTATCCGTAAGAAACCCACCTCCGAGTTCAGTGGCCATGTCACCGGCAGCGCAGGCTCCTGGGACAACTATCGCTCCGAAGTCGACGTTTCCGGCCCGCTCAACGAATCCGGTACGGTGCGCGGTCGCGCCGTCGCGGCCCTTCAGGACAAGCACTCATTCCAGGACCACTACGAGCGCCAGACCAACGTCTACTACGGAATCCTGGAAATGGACCTGGATGCAGACACCCTGTTGACCTTCGGCGCCGACTATCAGGACAGCGATCCGGAAGGCTCCAGCTGGGCCGCCATTCCCCTGTTCAACAGCAAAGGCGAGCTCAACAAGGTGTCGCGCTCGTTCAACCCCGGCACCCAGTGGAGCAGTTGGGAGCAGTACACCCGTACCGTGTTCGCCAGCCTTGAACACAATTTCGCCGGCGGCTGGGTCAGCAAGCTCGAACTGAGCCACAAGATCAACGGCTACGACGCCGAACTGGGCTCGGTCAGCGGCGGCAACCCCAACCCTGACACCGGGGCGGGCACCAGCATGTACCTGGGTAAATACACCGGTGAAACCAAGACCAACACTGCCGAACTTTACGCTACCGGGCCTTTTGAACTGTTAGGTCGCCAGCATGAGCTGGTGGTCGGGGCCAGCTACTCGCAGGCCAAGTGGGACGGCAAGGGCTACTCCCCCGTCGCCAGCTACAACGGCAACGTCGAGAGTTTCTACACCTGGAATGGCAAGGTGCCAAAACCCGAGTGGAGCCAGTGGGGCACCAATGACGAGACCACGCGCCAGACCGCGACCTACATTACCGCGCGCTTCAAACCCACTGACGACCTGGCACTGATTCTGGGCAGCCGCTTCGCCAACTTCAGCCGCTCAGGCGACAATGACCAGAGAGAATCCGGCCGGCCAGTGCCGTATGTTGGCGTGGTCTATGACCTCAACCCCAACTATGCCGTGTATGCCAGCTACACCAGTATTTTCAACCCGCAGTCCAACCAGGACCGCTTCGGCAAGACCCTGGACCCGAACGAAGGTGACAACTTCGAGGTGGGTATCAAGGGCGAGTGGTTCGAGGGTCGCCTCAATGCCAGCCTGGCCTACTTCGAGACCCATGAAGACAACCGCGCCGAACTGGACCTGAGCGGCCAGCCGTCGCTGGTGCTCAGCCCCTACATGGCCATCACGGCCAAATCCAAAGGCTATGAAGCAGAAATCTCCGGTGAGCTGACACCCGGCTGGGAGCTGCAGGCCGGCTACACCCACAAGGTGATTCGCGACGAGAACGACAACAAGGTCTCGACCTGGGAGCCCGAAGACCAGGTCAGCCTGTTCACCAGCTACAAGTTGCCGGGAGCCCTGGAGCGTATGACCGTCGGTGGCGGCGCGCGCTGGCAGGGCAAGTCCTGGCAATCGGTGAGCAACCCGGTGCGCGGCCAGGAAGACTACACCCAGGAGGCCTACTGGCTGGTAGACCTGATGACCAGGTACCAGTTCACCGACAACCTCTCCGGGCAAGTCAACCTGAACAACCTGTTCGACAAGAAGTACTTCACCAACGTCGGCTTCTACAACTCGTACTACTACGGCGACCCACGCAACCTGAGCGTCAGCGCCCGCTATGACTTCTGAGTGAAGCTTCAGCGGATCGCCTTGTAAGCGTTTGAATCCCACCTGACAGGGGCGGCAAGGCCACTGTCAGGCTGGAACATCGCCCCCGTCACCCTGGAAAATGCCGTTCCCTCATCTCCCAGTGACACACAACGCTCTCCCTCCCTGGACGCGTACAGAACGGTGTAGGAGTAATCCCGCATGTTCTGGTACTCGTCGTCATCCCTGGCCATCGCGTGATGGTAGGCCTGCAGTTTGCTATCGCTGAGATTGAGCCTTTTATCCAGCTTGGCGCCCCAGCGCGTCAGGCAGACCTCGGCAAAGTGACGCACGATCAGGCCGGGCTCCATTAGCGCATTACCCTCGCTCGCACCGTCGAGCGATGCATTGCCCACCAGGGTCGCGTGGCGCCCCGGCAGCGGATAGAGATGGCAGCGCGTGCTGGGGTGGGTCTTGGGTATCACGCAATCGAACCCCCTGGAGCGCTCGTCGCGCGAATAAAACCCCACGTACTGTTTGACGTTTTCCCCAAGCTGGACCCGGTGGGCCTGGAAATTCAGCAACCCTGGCACCGGATCGATAGCAAAGATGTTGACCGGGATTTGTTCGAGCGCGCTGTCCTCGAGCATGGCATTGGCCAGCATGTGGCAACTCACGCCTCCCCGGCTCCAGCCGACGATGTTGACCTGGCTGGGAATCGGACCACCCACTCGAAACGTCTTGATGATCTGTTCCTGCAGTTGCTGGGGTGTCAGCAGGCGCTCGCCGAAGTCGTAGGTTCGCCAGAACCAGGAGCCGGTCTCCCCTACCTCTTCGATCGGTATCCCCGCAGCCTTGAGCTGCTGGTACTGCTGCTGGCTCAGCGCCTTGCGCTGCCAGCCACAGCGGCCCCTGATGATGTGCAGGGCATGGTCGACGTTCTCTTCCCAGCCACTGCCAAACAGCGTGCCCGTGGGGCCGTACAACTCGGTCTTGACGAACAGCTCATCGGCCTGCAGGTTGCCGCTGCCCGGCCCGTCGATAGCCACCCACTGGGCAAACTCGCGGCCTTGTTCATTGCTGGCCAGTGTGGATACCAACTCGCCGTTCCAGAAACTGGGGTTGGCGGTGTCGAAGCGGTGCGAACCAGTGCCGCAGAAATAGACAGTCAAGGTACTCACGGTGCGAACCCTCACAGTTGAATGGAAGGTCACGCTAATCGGCAATCCCCGTCGGGATCAGAGGGCAGCCATACCGCCACAAACAAAAACGCCCCGTACTTTGCAGCACGGGGCGTTCTTGATTACCCGCAATGAGATCAGTGCGCGTAGGTCAGCAGCAGCTCGGTCGGCACCTTGGTATCCAGCGACATCATCACGCTCAGGGCAGTGATAGTGAAGATCGAGAACACGAACAGCTTGCGCGCCCAGAGCCGGTCATCCACGGCCTTGTAGCCGGTCCAGGCCATGTACAACCAGTACATGCCCATGGCGGCAGCGACGGCCATGTAGCTCATGCCGGCGTAACCACCGATGGTGAGCATCAGGGTTGCCGCCAGGAATGCCACGATGTACCAGAGGATGTGCTTCTTGGCGACCAGGATGCCACGCTTGACCGGCAGGACCGGAATCGAGGCAGCCAGGTAGTCATTGAAGCGGAAGATCGCAATGGCATAGGAATGCGGCATCTGCCAGAGGCTGAACATCACCAGCAGGGTCAAGGCAGCCAGGTCGAAGCTGTTGCTCACGGCGCAGTAGCCGATCACCGGAGGCATGGCACCGGACAGGCTGCCAACCAGGGTGCCGTGCACCGATTTGCGCTTCAGGTACAGGCTGTAGAAACCCACGTAGATGATGAAGCCGATCAGGCCGAACAACGCTGCCAGGGCATTGGCCTGCACATACAGCAGGCCAAGACCGGCCACCCCGAGCAGGGTGGCGTAGGCCAGCGCGACTTTCAGCGAGATCTGGCCCTGAACCATTGCACGGTTCTTGGTGCGCTCCATCTTGATGTCGATGTCACGGTCGATGCAGTTGTTGAACACGCAACCGGACGCCACCACCAGCGAAGTGCCAATCACCGTGGCCAGGAACAGCATGAAGTCGACATGCCCTTGCGCGGCAAGGAAGAAACCGCCTGCCACAGAAAGCACGTTACCGAAAATGATCCCCGGTTTGGTGATTTGGATAAAGTGCTTAATGGACATGCCGTCTTACCTCACTTCGCCATCATGCTGGTGTGGATGCTGAACATGATCCACAGCGACAGGCCAACCAACAGTGCAATGACCATTGCCGTGAACAGGAAGGCGCTGACGTTTTCACGTTGCTCTTTCGAACGGTCCAGGTGCAGGAAGTAGTACAGGTGCACCACGATCTGGATCGCGGCGAAAGCCACCACGATCAGCACGGTCATGTCTTTCGGCAGGCTTGGGAACATCACCAGGCCGAAAGGAATGGCAGTCAGGATCACCGACAGGATGAAGCCGATTGCGTAGGACTTCACGCTACCGTGGTTGCCCTCGGCGTGGCTGTTATGTGCGTTAGCCATTTACAGAACCCCCAGCAGATACACGACGGTGAACACGCAGATCCAGACCACGTCCAGGAAGTGCCAGAACAGGCTCAGGCAGCTCATGCGGGTCTTGGCGGTACCGGTGATACCGTGCTTGTTGATCTGGTACATCATCACAGCCATCCAGATCAGACCGGCGGTCACGTGCAGACCGTGGGTGCCGACCAGGGCGAAGAAGCCCGACAGGAAGCCGCTGCGCTGTGGGCCGAAACCCGCAGCGATCAGGTGATGGAACTCATAGATTTCCATCGCGATGAAGCCTGCACCGAGCAGGAAGGTCACCGCCAACCAGCCCAGTACGCCGCCCTTGTTGCCTTTGTACATCTGCAGCATGGCGAAGCCGAAGGTGATACTGGAGAACAGCAGCAGCGCGGTCTCGGCCAGTACGAAGTTCAGCTCGAAGATGTCGTGACCCGACGGGCCGCCGGCAAAGTTGCCGGACAGCACCGCGTAAGCTGCGAAGAGCGACGCAAACAGGATGCAGTCGGTCATCAGGTACAGCCAGAAACCGTAGACGGTCATCTGGCCCGAGTCGTGGTGGTGGTCATCGTGCCCATGGTCGTGACCATGAGCATGAGTATCAGCGTTGATTACATGACTGGACATTGATTAAACCCGTTCAAACGATTCGACACGTGCGCCAACCGGAGAACCGGTAGCCAGGCCCAGGGCCTTCATGCGCTCACCTTCGATGCGCGCCACTTCCTCGGCAGGAACCATGTAGCCCTGGTCGTCACGCGCAGCGTGAGCAACGAAGACAGCGATGGTGCCGACCAGGCTGGCCGCGACCAACCACCAGATGTGCCAGACGAAGGCAAAGCCGAAGACGGTGATCAGTGCGCCCATGTACACGCCGGTGGCAGTGTTGTTAGGCATGTGGATCGGTGCGTACTTGGCCGGAGCCTTGTAGGCAACACCCGCTTCCTTGGCTTCGTGCCAGGCGTCCAGGCCGACTTTCTCTGGCATGGTGGCGAAGTTGTAGAACGGAGGTGGCGACGAGGTCGACCATTCCAGGGTACGGCCGTTCCACGGGTCACCGGTCACGTCCATGTTGTCCTTGCGGTCACGGATCGAGACGTACAGCTGGATCAGCTGGCAAGCGATACCGAACAGGATCAGCACGGCGCCGAACACGGCTACGTACAGGTAGGGTTCCCACAGTGGGTTGTCGGAGTGGTTCAGACGACGGGTCATACCCATGAAGCCCAGTGCGTACAGCGGCATGAAGGCCACGTAGAAACCGGAGATCCAGAACCAGAAGGCAGCTTTGCCCCACTTCTCGTTCAGGGTGAAACCGAAGGCTTTCGGGAACCAGAAGGCGAAGCCGGCAATGTAGCCGAATACCGCACCACCGATGATCACGTTGTGGAAGTGAGCGATTACGAACAGGCTGTTGTGCAGAACGAAGTCAGCACCTGGAACAGCCAGCAGAACGCCGGTCATACCACCGATCGAGAAGGTAACCATGAAGCCCAGGGTCCACATGATCGGCGCGGTGAAGCGCAGACGGCCCTGGTAGATCGTGAACAGCCAGTTGAACAACTTCACACCGGTCGGGATCGAAATCAGCATGGTTGCCAACCCGAAGAAGGTGTTGACGCTTGCGCCCGAACCCATGGTGAAGAAGTGGTGCAGCCATACGGCAAAGCCCAGGATGGCGATTGCGCCCGATGCGTAGATCATCGAGTGGTGGCCAAACAGACGCTTGCCGGAGAAGGTCGAAGTTACTTCCGAGAACACACCGAAGGCCGGCAGGATCAGGATGTAAACCTCAGGGTGACCCCAGGCCCAGAACAGGTTGACGTACATCATCGGATTGCCACCAAGTTCATTGGTGAAAATGTGGAAATCCATGTAACGGTCAAGCGTCAGCAGTGCCAGGGCAGCAGTCAGGATCGGGAACGAAGCAACGATCAGGACGTTGGCCCAGGTGCAGGTCCAGGTGAAGATCGGCATGTCCATCAGCTTCATGCCAGGCGCGCGCATTTTCAGCACGGTGGCGAGGAAGTTGACACCCGTTAGCGTCGTACCGAGGCCCGATAGCTGTAGCGCCCAGATGTAGTAGTCGACACCCACGCCAGGACTGTACTGGATACCCGCCAGCGGTGGATAAGCTACCCAGCCGGTCTTGGCGAATTCACCGACACCCAGGGAGACGTTGACCAGCACGACGCCGGACACCAGCAGCCAGAAGCTCAGGGAGTTCAGGAACGGGAAGGCAACGTCACGCGCACCGATCTGCAGAGGCAGGGCCAGGTTCATCAGGCCGGTGAAGAATGGCATTGCCATGAAGATGATCATGATCACACCGTGAGCGGTGAAGATCTGGTCATAGTGTTCGGGAGGCAGGTAGCCCTCGGAGCCGCCGGTGGCCATGGCCAGCTGCGTGCGCATCATGATGGCGTCGGCAAAGCCGCGCAGCAGCATGATCATCGCGACGATGATGTACATCACCCCGATCTTCTTGTGGTCGACCGAAGTCAGCCACTCGGACCACAGGTAGGTCCATTTTTTGAAATAGGTGATTGCACCGATCAACGCGATACCGCCGAGCGCGATCATGGCAAGTGTCACCATGACTATCGGCTCGTGATACGGAATCGCATCCAGACTTAGTTTACCGAACATCTCTTACTCCTCTGCCCCAGCAGCTGAATGCATACTCACGTCCATCCCTTCGGTACCGGCCGCTGCTTTGGTCTGCACTTCGTGAACCACCGGCTTGCCACGGTTCATGCCTTCGTATTTGTCTACGATGTCCTGGAACGTGTCAGACGGGGCCACGCTGTACAGCGCGACTGGATTGTTTTCGCTAGGTTTGGCCAATGCCGCGTATTCAGCCGGATCCAGCTGTTTAGGCGATTGCTTGACTTCGTTCACCCATGCCTCGAAATCGGCCTGGGAGGTGGCAGTTGCCTTGAACTTCATACCGGTGAAGCCAGCACCGCTGTAGTTCGCCGAGATACCGTCGAACTCGCCATTCTCGTTGGCGATCAGGTGCAGCTTGGTGGTCATGCCAGCCATTGCGTAGATCTGGCCGCCCAGGCCCGGAATGAAGAACGAGTTCATCACCGAGTCGGAGGTCACGCGGAAGTTGACCGGGGTGTTGGCCGGGAAGACGATCTTGTTGACCGTGGCAATGCCTTGTTCCGGGTAGATGAACAGCCATTTCCAGTCCAGGGCGACCACGTCGATCTGCACCGGCTTCACATCGGAAACCAGCGGACGATACGGGTCCAGCTCGTGGGTGGTCTTGTAGGTCACATAGCCCAGGGCAATGATGATCAGAACCGGGATGGTCCACACCGCCACTTCGATCTTGGTCGAGTGCGACCAGTCAGGGGTGTAGGTCGCCGCCTTGTTGGAAGCACGATACTTCCAGGCGAACGCGATGGTCATGAAAATGACAGGAATCACCACCAGCAACATCAAGCCGGTAGCGATCAGGATAAGGTTCTTTTGCTCAATGCCGACCTGGCCCTTCGGGTCGAGCAGGGTCCAGTTGCACCCACTGAGTAAAAGCATGCCTAAAAAGGGCAGAATGCCAAACAGTCTGGGGTAACGCTTTTTACTCATCTCACGACCTCTAGAGCAGCTTGCTTCAATGCAATTTGTGTTTTGGTCGCCAACACTTCGTCCTGCCAAGCGTCAGCATTTATGGGATCGAATACGGTCATGCCTTGAGGCCAGCTGCGGCGGCTCGGCATAAACCGGGTATTACGGTGTTTATTGTTTTGACTTCGTAGGCAACAGGCCTGTGTTCAGACCAATTCCATTTGGTGCGGGAAATCACGGAGGGGGGTCAGCCCGGCATCGCCGCAGGCGATGCTCGTCAGAGTCAGCAAAAAGAGCCTGGGGCTCCTTTAATCCTGCGACTCGCAAGCGGTGCCGAACGGAAATTGGGGGCGATTGTAGATAGGTAGGCAATCAATGACTATGACTAATTGAGCAACAGTCCTTTACCGATCCTGCAACAATCGGGCGTTACAAATCAGTTTCGCGACAGTTTGTCGCACCCCTTCCAATAGCCCTGTAACGCCCTATCTACAAGGCTTGGTGCTTGATTCAGATCAACTGGGGTGCGACACAATGTGAAAATTTCATTGCCCAACAGACTTGCGTCAATACATGACTTTTGTCTAAGCCTTGCGACGGTTCCGGTAGATCCCGAAGGGCACCAGAATGGCGGTCAAGGTGAACGCCAGCAATGCCCACTGCGCCAGTGAAAGACCCAGTACGGGCGGGTACGGCGTGGAGCAGAATCCATCGACCTGGAACACCAGCGGCAACACCGTTGCCAACGGCAGACCATCGACGATCGGCTGCAGCGTGTCGATACCGCAACTGACAGCAGGGTTGGCGAGGATATAGACGTGGTTGCCCGCCGCGGCCATGCCACCCATGGCACTGAGCACAACCAGGCCCTCGAGGATCGTGAGGCTGCGGCGCCCCGGCATCGCGGCACCGATAAAGGCAAACAAGGCAATCAGCAACAACGCATAACGCTGCAGGATACACAGAGGGCATGGCGCCTCACCGAGAACGATCTGCATGTACAAGGCACCGCCGATAAGCGCCAGGCAAATCACACCCAGCAGTACCAGAAAGCGCCGTTCCCGGTTCAGGCGCGATGTTTGATCGTTCATTGCAAATCCTTGATTGACTGGATAACGGGTGGTCTGCTCCGGAATTCTACACGCAGGACAAGACCATTGAGAGCAGTAAAAGTGCCGCGCCAGGGCTGGATAAACCGACGCGACTCGTCCCGCACGGCAGACGGCTGAATTGCCACTATCTTAGTCCTGAGGATTACCCTATCATTAACACTGTACAAAAACACAGTGTTACGCACACCGTTATTCAAAAGGCATGTGAGGTGATGAATGGCCGTCGAAGTGGTATACCGCAGCAGCCGCGATCTGGAGCGCTTGTTCATGGATAAAGCCGAAGCAGACCGTCACGACAAGATGCTCGAACTGGCCGAGCTGCTGGCCGAGGTCCTGAAAAAAGCCGTGCCGTCGCTCAGCGAACAGCAGGTCGAGGATGCCGGCATCTATATGGCAAAGAATCGCGACGTCTTTGCCAAGGCGTTCAAGAGCCAGCCCGATGCCCTGGCCGAGCTGCTGTCGGACACCCCAGCCGAATAACGCTCAGCCGTAGATCAAACGTTCGGCCAGCATTTGTGCCACCCGCGCCGGCGAGCGTTTTTCCGCCTGGGCATGGGCGAACACTTCGGTCAGGCGCGAGGGTATGCGCGCCAGATGGCCGGTGATGGTACCCAGGTCTTCGCCACGGTGCTTGAGCGCCACGTAGATCAGGCCACCCGCATTGATCACATAGTCGGGTGCATAGAGTATCCCGCGGCTCTCCAACTGATCGGCCACCTGCAAGGTGGTCAGCTGGTTGTTCGCTGCCCCCGCCACGGCGGCACACCGCAACTGCATCACACTCTGGCCATTGAGCACCGGCCCTACCCCGCACGGCGCGAAAATGTCGCACGGGGTGCTGATCAACATCTCGTTGGCCACCGGCCGCGCATTGAACTGTTCGATTGCCAACTGCACCCGTCCCGGGTCATGGTCGCTGACCAACAGCTCGGCACCGGCGGCATGCAGTTGTTCGGCCAGTGCATAGCCGACATTACCCAACCCCTGCACCGCCACCCGCAAACCTTCCAGATTGTCGCTGCCCAGGCGGGCCATGGACGTGGCGCGAATACCGGCGAACACACCCATGGCCGCATGGGGCGAAGGATCGCCCGCTGACGTGGTGCTGGTGACGTGCTGGGTAGTCTGGGCGATGCAGTCCATGTCCAGGGTCGAAGTACCGCTGTCCACCGCAGTGATGAAGCGCCCTTGCAGGGTTTCGACGAAGCGACCGAACGCTTCGAACAGCGCCGCGCGGTTTTCCACATGCGGGTTGCGAATGATCACGGCCTTGCCGCCCCCAAGCGGCAGGCCGGCCAGCGCCGCCTTGTAGCTCATGCCCTGAGCCAGGCGAATCGCATCGACCATGGCGCTGTCGTCATCCGGATAGGCCAGGTAACGACACCCGCCCATCGCCGGCCCCAGGTGTTCGCTGTGAATGGCGACCACAGCCTTCAGACCTGTCGGCGGGTCAATGCACAGGTGCAGCGATTGCGTACGAGTGCTTTGCATGAGTGCGAACATCAGCGGGCTCCTCAGTGAGGTGCTGTTCCCAGTATAGGTCGCCGTTTGCCGAATGATGACAATGCCCGGACCACTGGACGAACGCGTTGGCCAGCGCTACAACAGAAGCTTGAGCGGAGATTGTCATGACCCCACGCCAAGCCTGTATGGCCTGCCTCGAACGTGACCCCGTCGCCTTGTTGGAAGCGGCGTTGTGGATCGCTGCCGAACACGATGGCGGCGTCGACCCCGCCCAGCAACTGCGCAAGGTTCGCGACCTGCAGATTGACGTCAGCAACCACCTGCCCATGTTGCCGCTTGGCGAGCTTGCACAGCCCTTGCTGCGCGAGCTCAATGCAATGGGCTTCCAGCAGGATGAGTATCACCCGCTGCGCCCGCAGGCAGCCCTTCTCGATAAAGTACTGGAGCGTCGCCGCGGGCAACCGCTGGCGCTGGCGCTGCTGACCCTGGAACTGGCCCGGGGCCTGTCGATCCCCTTGGAGGGGGTGAATTTTCCCGGACACTTCCTGCTGCGCGTACCCGGTGCCGATCACCTGCTCGACCCTTGCGGTGGACGCAGGCTGTACCCGACCGATTGCCGCGAACTCCTCGGCCGACAGTTCGGCCCGCAGTTGCAGCTCAGTGCCGAGCATTTGCTCACCGCCACCCCGCAACAGATGCTGCAACGCCTGTCACGCAACCTGCGCCAGTTGCATACGACCCACGACGATGACCTGGCCGCCCTCAAGGATGCCGAGCGCGTCCTGCAACTGGGCCCCGCCACTGCCAGCGACTACCTGGCCCGCGCCACCCTGTACCAGCATCTGGAATGCCCCCAGGCCGAACGTTTCGACCTGGAGTACGCCCTGCTGCTTAGTGACGACCCGATCCAGCGCCTGCGCCTGACCGAGCGCCTGGGACAACTGCCGCCGCTGACACCGTCACTGCATTAGTTCAGGGGTTATCAGGTTGGCGGGAGGGATGCGCCTGGACGAACGCCGAGTGTTGTTCGGCCAGCGCCGCCACTCGGCGAATCCGAGGATAGTCACCCAGGCCGATGTTGAAGCGCTCGGCCGCATACAGCTGAGGAACCAGGTAGACATCCGCCAGCCCTGGCTCCTCGCCAAAGCAGAAGCCTTCGTCGCCGATCAACCCTTCCACCGCCGCCAGGCCCTGGCTGATCCAGTGGGCAATCCACTGGTTGACCTGGTCTTCATCGTGGCCCAGTCCGCGCAGTTGCTTGAGCACGCTGACGTTATGCAATGGATGCACATCGCAACCGATCAACGCTGCCACGCCCCTCACCTGGGCACGCAACACGTGATCCTCGGGCAGCAGCGCCGGCTGTGGATAAACCTCTTCCAGGTACTCGATGATTGCTGGCGACTGCACCAGCAGCTCACCGGAATCGATCCGCAGCGCCGGTACCCGCCCCTGGGGGTTGAGTGCCAGGAAGTCGGGCTGCCCTTGCTCCCCCTTGAGCAGGTTGACCGGCACGTACTGGTACTCAAGCTGCTTGAGTGCCAGGGCAATGCGCACCCGGTAGGACGAGGTCGAGCGGTAATAGTTGAACAGATCCATGGCCCTGCCCTCTCAATGTGCCGGAAGGATCTTGCCGCGGCATTCACCGAAACCGATCGACGCCACGCCGTCGCGCACGCAACGGGCACGCAGAATGATCTCGTCGCCGTCTTCGAGGAACTTGCGCACCTCGCCAGACGCCAATTGCACAGGCTCCTTGCCGCCCTGGGTGATCTCCAGCAGGCTGCCGAACTGGCCAGGCTGGGCACCCGAGAGCGTACCCGAACCGAACAGATCGCCCGGCTGCAGTTGGCAACCGTTGACACTGTGGTGGGCAACCATCTGCGCCACCGTCCAGTACATGCTTAGAGTATTGCTCAAGGTCAGGCGATGAGCTGGCAGGTTTTGCTCGCGCATACGCTCGGTCAGCAGCAGCACTTCCAGTTCGATGTCAAAGGCGCCGCCAGCCTGGTCACGCTTGTCCAGCAGGTACGACAGCGGCGGCGGGTCGCCTGCCGGGCGCGCAGGCTGGGCGCAACGAAATGGCGCCAGCGCTTCGGCCGTGACCACCCAAGGGGAAATGGTCGAGATGAAGCTCTTGGACAGGAATGGACCCAGGGGCTGGTATTCCCAAGCCTGGATGTCACGGGCCGACCAGTCGTTGAGCAGGCAGAAACCGGCGATATGCTCGGCGGCCTCCGACACCGGAATCGACTCGCCCATCTCGTTGCCCTGGCCAATCCAGATACCCAGCTCCAACTCATAGTCCAGGCGCGCGCACGGTCCGAAGCTCGGCTCGTTCTGTCCGGCCGGCAGGGTCTGGCCTTTGGGGCGGCGAACGTCGGTGCCCGACGGGCGAATGGTCGAGGCGCGACCGTGATAGCCGATTGGCACGTACTTGTAGTTGGGCAGCAGCGGGTTGTCGGGACGGAACAACTTGCCGACGTTCTTGGCGTGCTCGATACCCACATAAAAATCGGTGTAGTCACCGATCTGCGCCGGCAGGTGCAACTGGCAATCGGCGCTTGCCAGCAACAGTGGCTTGAGCGCGACCTGATCGTCGCTGTGCTCACCCAGCAGTTCCAGCAGTCGCTCGCGCAGGGCCACACGGGCACCACGGCCCAGGGCGAAGAAGGCGTTCAGCGAACCACCACGGGTCGCTTCGACCGCGGCGCGGGCCTGGCCCTCGAACAGGCCGGCAGCCAGAGCGCCTTCCAGGTCAAGAATGGCATCGCCAATGGCCACGCCGCAGCGTTTGGCCTGATCCTTGTGAGTGAAGATCCCCAGCGGCAGGTTCTGCAGCGGAAAATCGCGATGCCCGTTGGCGTGTTCGACCCAACTGCGGGCAATGGCGGACTGATTCATGGGTTATCTCCGATTCGGGGTGAAGGTGCTCGGCAACGTGGCCCAGCAACTATCGTAGTCGGCCTGCAGTTGCGGGCACTCAAGAGCATGGCGGCTCGGACGCAGCACCTGGCTGGTCTCGAACATGAAGGCCATGGTGTTGTCGATCTTGCTCGGCGCAAGGTCGACGGCGATGGCCTTGGCGCAGGTCTCTGCATCCGGGCCGTGGGCGCTCATGCAGCTGTGCAGGGACGCGCCGCCGGGCAGGAAGCCTTCGGCCTTGGCATCGTAGGCGCCCTGGATCAGGCCCATGAACTCGTTCATCAGGTTGCGGTGGAACCACGGTGGACGGAAGGTGTTCTCGGCCACCATCCAGCGCGGCGGGAAGATGACGAAATCGAGGTTGGCCATGCCCGGCACGCTGGTCGGCGACGTGAGCACGGTGAAAATCGACGGGTCCGGGTGGTCGAAGCTGACCGTGCCGATGGTATTGAAACGACGCAGGTCATACTTGTACGGCACATTGTTGCCGTGCCAGGCCACCACATCCAGCGGCGAATGGTTGAGCTGGCAACCCCACAGTTCGCCCAGAAACTTCTGCACCAGCTGCACCGGGCCCTGATGGTCCTCATAGTGCGCCACCGGCGCGAGGAAATCCCGCGGGTTGGCCAGGCCATTGCTGCCGATCGGGCCCAGGTCCGGAATGCGCAGCGGCGCGCCATGGTTCTCGGCGAGGTAACCACGGGCCTGTTTGTCGAGCAACTCGACGCGGAACTTCAGGCCCCGCGCAAGCACGGCGATTTCCAGCGGTTCGACGTCCAGTACGCCCAATTCGGTGACGATACGCAGGCGGCCCAGCTCCGGTACCAGCAACAGTTCGCCGTCGGCGTTGAAGAACACACGCTCCATGGAGCGGTTGGCACTGTAGGTATAGATACTGATACCGGCAGGCTTCTCGCTCGCCGAATTCGCGGCCATGGCCACCCAGCCGTCGAGGAAGTCGGTCGGCGCGTTCGGCAGTTCCTGCGGGTTCCAGCGCAAGCGGTTAGGCGTTACCTGCCCCAGCGGGCCACCGGCCAGCTGACGCTCCAGGCGCTCGAAGCGCGGATGCAGGGCTGACGGCCGGATGCGGTACATCCAGGTGCGGCGCATTTCGCTGCGGGTCATGGTGAAGGCGGTACCGGAGAACAGCTCGGCATACAGGCCATAGGGTGCTTTTTGCGGCGAGTTCTGCCCCACTGGCAAGGCGCCAGGCAAAGCTTCGCTGGCGAATTCGTTGCCAAATCCACTCAGGTAGTCGAGGACGGGGGTGCTATCGAGGTTCATCGAGCCTCCGGGCCCAATGCAGGCCGGTTGATGGCAGTTGGCTGCGAGTCGTTCACCGTGGCAGCGCTTCTGCGTTATTTTTATCGTAATTACATTACGCATAACGTAATTTGATTGACGAAGACCGTCAAGCTATAAAGACGCCCACCTGGACAACCCGGATCGAATGCACCATGGCCAAAGCCAGCTCCCCCGCCGACAGCGCCGGCAAACAGAAGGTACGCTCGGCCGAAGTCGGCACCGACATTCTCAAGGCCCTGGCCCAGTTGTCGCCTTCCACCTCCCTTTCACGCTTGGCCGAGC
>RCUI01000038.1_pt1 | contig 48149 bp, 40 predicted proteins | sample 2166121 | NCBI WGS metagenome assembly RCUI01 (sample SAMN09932700, study PRJNA488358) | compost metagenome | feature: garden; material: soil; isolation source: compost soil in succinic acid-enriched culture | place: Germany: Experimental Botanical Garden Goettingen | collected 2016-01-27
GCTCTGGGGCATCCTGCCCATCAAGCTCAAACAGGTACTGCAGGTGATGGACCCGATCACCGTGACCTGGTTCCGCTTGCTGGTATCCGGGGGGCTGTTGTTCGCCTGGCTGGCGGCAAGCAGGAGGCTGCCCTCGTTCAACCGACTCGGGCGCAAGGGCTGGGGGCTGGTGGTGCTGGCCACGTGTGGCCTGGTGGGTAACTACGTGCTGTACCTGATGGGGCTCAACCTGCTCAGCCCCGGTACCGCGCAACTGGTGGTTCAGTTGGGGCCGGTGATGCTGCTGGTGGCCAGTGTGTTCCTGTTCAAGGAGCGCTTCACCTTCGGTCAAGGCATGGGCCTTGTCATCCTGCTCACGGGTTTTGGCTTGTTTTTCAATCAGCGCCTGGAAGAGTTGCTGAGCTCCTTGAGTGTCTATACCACGGGTGTACTGACCATTGTGCTGGCAACCACGATCTGGGTGTTCTACGCCTTGAGCCAGAAGCAGTTGCTGACCGTGTGGAATTCGCTGCAGGTCATGATGGTGATCTACCTGTGCTGCGCCGCGTTGCTGACGCCGTGGGTACATCCCCTAGAAGCGCTTCAGTTGAGCCCGCTGCAAGGCTGGCTGTTGCTTGCCTGCTGCCTCAACACCCTGGTGGCCTACGGTGCCTTTGCCGAAGCGCTGGCCCACTGGGAGGCCTCGAAGGTCAGTGCAACCCTGGCGCTCACACCGCTGGTGACCTTTGTCGCCGTGGCGCTGGCGGCCTGGTTCTGGCCTGACTATGTGCAGGCCGAGCAGATCAATACGTTGGGCTATATCGGCGCACTGGTGGTGGTGCTGGGCTCGGCGCTGACGGCGCTGGGCCCATCGCTGATGGCCGGCTGGCGCGCCAGGCGCTTGCGCCTGGCGCGTTGATTCAGCCTTTCTTGCCAGGTTCGAGCATGTCTTGCGGGCGGACCCACTGGTCGAACTGCTGGTTGTTCAGGTAGCCCAGGATCAGGGCTGCCTCACGCAGGGTAGTGCCTTCGCTGTAGGCTTTCTTGGCAATTTCTGCGGCCTTGTCGTAGCCGATATGCGGGTTCAGGGCAGTCACCAGCATCAACCCGCGCTCCAGGTGCGCAGCCATCTGCTCGGCATCCGGCTCGATGCCGGCCACACAGTGCTGCTGGAAGTTGCTGCAGCCATCGGCCAGCAACTCGATGGATTGCAGCAGGTTGTGGATGATCACCGGCTTGAACACGTTCAATTGCAGGTGGCCCTGGCTCGCGGCAAAGCCGATGGCGGTGTCGTTGCCCAGCACTTGGCAGGCCAGCATCGACAGGGCCTCGCATTGCGTCGGGTTGACCTTGCCCGGCATGATCGAGCTGCCTGGTTCGTTGGCAGGCAAGCGCACTTCGGCGATACCGGCGCGGGGGCCGGAGCCGAGTAGGCGCAAATCGTTGGCCAGCTTCATCAGTGCCACCGCCAGGGTTTTCAGGCCACCGGCCAGGGTGGTCAACGGCTCGTGGCCAGACAGTGCCGCAAACTTGTTCGGTGCGGTGACGAAGGGCAGGCCGGAGAGCGCAGCTAGTTCTGCGGCAATGGCTTCGGCAAAGCCGTGCGGGGCATTGAGCCCGGTGCCTACCGCGGTTCCGCCCTGGGCCAGTTCGCACACGGCCGGCAGGGCCGAGCGGATCGCCCGCTGGGCATAATCGAGCTGGGCTACATAAGCAGAGACTTCCTGGCCGAAGGTGATCGGCGTCGCATCCATCATGTGGGTGCGGCCGGTCTTCACCAGGTGCTGGTGGCGTGCCGACAGCTCCGCCAACCCCGAAGACAGCTCAGTGATTGCCGGCAGCAACTTGTGCTGGACCGCCTGGGCGGCGGCTATGTGCATGGCGGTGGGGAAACAGTCGTTGGAGCTCTGGGAGCGATTGACATGATCGTTGGGATGGACCGGAATCTTGCCGCCGCGTCCCTTGCCGGCCAGTTCGTTGGCGCGCCCGGCGATCACTTCGTTGACGTTCATATTGCTCTGGGTGCCGCTACCGGTCTGCCAGACGACGAGCGGGAACTGGTCGTCGAGCTGGCCGTCGAGCACTTCGTCGGCGGCCTGTTCGATCAGCCGGGCAATGTCGGCCGGCAGGTCTCCATTGCGGTCGTTGACCCGTGCGGCGGCTTTCTTGATCAACGCCAGGGCATGCAGGACCGCCAGCGGCATGCGTTCCTTGCCGATGGCGAAGTTGATCAGCGAGCGTTGCGTCTGGGCACCCCAATAGGCCTGGTCAGGAACTTCGACCTGCCCCAGGCTGTCAGTTTCGATACGGCTCATGCTGCGCTCACTCCCTTGTGGTCTGAATTCGCAGTTTAGGTCCCTTTTTGTCGCAGCGGTTCCAACGCTCGTCGACCCACTTGAGTGCTGCGCCCGAGTCGGCGCAGAATGCTCTACTCTGGGGTACTACCTCGTCTGTCTAATGAAGGAATTACGATGACCCGTCTTCGCGCCCTTTGCACTGCTGTTGCGCTGGTCTGCGCCAGCGGCCAGGTGCTTGCCGATACCGCCAGCCACAACGCCAGTGCCGAAAAATTCCTCATGATGGCGCACGCTGACAAGCTCGGCACCCCGGTTTACATGCAGGTGCAACAGATGTTTGCCCAGCGTTTTGAACAGACCAAGGCCCCAGCCTCGAAAAAAGCCGTGCTCGACAGCTACCAGGCCAAGGCCAACGCCGCCCTGGACCAGGCTATCGGCTGGAACAAGCTGAAGCCGGACATGGTCAAGCTGTACACCCGCACCTTCACCGAAAGCGAGCTCAAGGACCTGGTTGCCTTCTACCAGTCGCCACTGGGCAAGAAAGTGCTGGAAAAAATGCCGCAGGTTACCCAGCAGTCGGCCCAGCTGACCCAGCAGAAGCTGGAAAGCGCCGTGCCGGTGGTCAACAAGCTGCTGGCTGACATGACCAAAGAACTCGACCCGAACGCCGGCAAGGCCGCCGCTCCGGCGAAGAAGTAAATCGCGGAGCCGTCCATGTCCATGCAGCAGAAGATTGAACAAAGCCTGGCCGCGCTTGCGCCCCAGCACCTTTCGGTGCTCGACGAAAGCCATATGCACAGCCGTGGGCAAGAAACCCACTACAAGGCCGTGCTGGTCAGCGAGCAGTTCGAGGGTCTGAACAGCGTCAAGCGCCACCAGAAGGTCTACGCCACGCTGGGTGAGCTGATGGGGCAATTTCATGCCCTGGCCCTGCACACCTATACCCCCGGGGAGTGGCAGAAGGTGGGCGCAGCGCCTGCTTCACCCACCTGTGCAGGTGGCAGCAAACACTGATTTCCTCGTCAGGTTTTTGCTAGAATGTGCAACGCGCCGCTCGTCGGCGCGTTTTTTTTGTCATCCGGTCCGCCCTTTGCGAGGGCAACCACCTGGAGAGTTCTTGCATGACCCAAGCTATCGTCGTGGCGGCGCTGTATAAATTCGTCACCCTGAAAGATTACGTCGAGCTGCGTGAACCGCTGCTCGAAAGCATGACCGCCAATGGCATCAAGGGCACTTTGTTGCTGGCCGAGGAAGGTATCAATGGCACGGTGTCCGGTACCCGTGAAGGTATCGACGGCCTGCTGGCCTGGCTGCGCAGCGATGCCCGCCTGGTAGGTATCGACCACAAGGAATCCTACTGCGACGAACAGCCGTTCTATCGCACCAAGGTCAAGCTCAAGAAAGAAATCGTCACCCTGGGCGTGGAGGGGGTAGACCCGAACCACAAGGTCGGCACCTACGTCGAGCCCAAGGACTGGAACGCGCTGATCAGCGATCCGGAAGTGTTGCTGATCGATACCCGCAACGACTACGAAGTGGCCATTGGCACCTTCGACGGCGCGATCGACCCCAAGACCACCACCTTCCGCGAGTTCCCCGAGTACATCAAGGCCAACTTCGACCCGTCGCGCCACAAGAAGGTTGCGATGTTCTGCACGGGTGGCATCCGTTGCGAAAAAGCCTCCAGCTACATGCTCGGTGAAGGTTTTGAAGAGGTCTATCATCTTAAGGGCGGGATCCTGAAATACCTTGAAGAGGTGCCACAGGATGAAAGCCGCTGGCAGGGCGACTGTTTCGTCTTCGACAACCGGGTCACTGTGCGTCACGACCTGACCGAAGGCGATTATGACCAGTGCCATGCCTGCCGCACCCCGATCAGCGTGGAAGACCGAGCGTCCGAACACTACTCGCCAGGTATCAGTTGCCCGCATTGCTGGGACAGCCTGAGCGAAAAGACCCGACGCAGCGCCATTGACCGGCAGAAGCAGATCGAGTTGGCCAAGGCCCGCAACATGCCGCACCCGATCGGCCACAATTACCGCAAAGCTGCCGAGGCCTGATTGATGTCTGCACGCCTGCTTTATGTGATGGACCCGATGTGCTCCTGGTGCTGGGGGTTCGCACCCGTGGCCCAGGCCCTGATTGCCCAGGCGCTGGACGCCGGGGTCGAAACTCACCTGGTGCCAGGTGGGTTGCGTACAGGCAGCAGCGCACTGGATGCATCGACCCGGGGCTACATCCTGGAGCATTGGCAGGCGGTCAACGAGGCAACGGGCCAACCCTTCACCCTTGAGGGCGCGATGCCGGACGGTTTTGTCTACGACACCGAGCCTGCCTGCCGTGCCCTGGTGGCCGCCCGTGGCCTTGACCCGCAGCGCACCTGGGCATTGCTCGGCGCGATCCAGCAGGCGTTCTACCAAGGTGGCGAAGACGTCACCCTGGCCCCCAAGCTGGTTGAACTGGCCGAGCAGGCCGGTTTTGAGCGCTCGGTGTTTGCCGAGCGCTTTGCCAGTACCGAGGTGCGCGCAGCCACTGCGGCTGACTTCACCTGGGTGCAGGACCTGGGGATCGCGGGCTTTCCCACCTTGCTTGCCGAGCGCAACGGGCAACTGGCGCTGCTCACCAATGGCTACCAGCCAGTGGAGTCCCTGAGCCCGCTGCTCGGGCGCTGGCTACAGCAGGCCGCCTGTGCTTGACCTGCCAGGGTCGCCCGACCCTGTGCCGGGGCCTGCCCCCACCGTTGCCGATCGTCTGAGCTGGGCGGAAATCCGCCGCCTGGCCCTGCACCATAAAAAAGCCTTGTGGGTTGCCAATGGTGTCGCTGTATTGGCGGCGCTGTGCAGTGTGCCCATTCCCTTGCTGTTGCCCCTGTTGGTGGATGAAGTCCTGCTGGGCCATGGTGATGCCGCGCTCAAGTGGATGAACCAGTTCCTTCCCGCCAATTGGCAGGTCGCCGCTGGCTACATCGGTCTGATGTTGGTGGTAACCCTGGGGCTGCGTTGTGCCGCACTGGCCTTCAACGTTGTACAGGCCAAGTTGTTTGCGGGCCTGGCCAAGGACATTGTCTATCGCCTGCGTATCCGCCTGATCGAGCGGCTCAAGCGAATTTCGCTCAAAGAGTATGAAAGCCTGGGCAGTGGCACGGTAACGACCCACCTGGTCACCGACCTGGACACCCTCGACAAGTTTGTCGGCGAGACCTTGAGCCGCTTCCTGGTGGCCATGCTGACCCTGACCGGCACCGCCGCCATCCTGATCTGGATGCACTGGCAGCTGGCGATGCTGATCCTGCTGTTCAACCCCCTGGTGATCTTCGCCACGGTGCAGTTGGGCAAACGGGTCAAGCACCTGAAGAAACTGGAAAACGACAGTACCTCGCGCTTCACCCAGGCCCTGACGGAAACCCTGGACGCCATCCAGGAGATCCGCGCCAGCAATCGCCAGGGCTATTTCCTCGGGCGCTTGGGCATGCGTGCCCAGGAGGTACGCAATTATGCGGTTGCCTCGCAGTGGAAAAGCGATGCCAGTAGCCGGGCCAGTGGATTGCTCTTCCAGTTCGGCATCGATATCTTCCGCGCGGCGGCGATGCTTACCGTGTTGTTTTCCGACCTGTCCATTGGCCAGATGCTGGCGGTGTTCAGCTACCTGTGGTTCATGATTGGCCCGGTCGAGCAACTCCTCAATCTGCAGTACGCCTACTACGCCGCCGGCGGTGCCTTGAGCCGGCTCAACGAGCTGCTGGCACGTGCCGACGAGCCGCAGTATCCCGGGGGTGTCGATCCGTTCAAGGGGCGCGACACGGTGGGTATCGAGGTTCAAGGCCTGCGCTTTGCCTACGCCGATGAACCGGTGCTCGACCAGTTGAACCTGTCGATCGCGCCTGGGGAGAAGGTGGCCATTGTCGGTGCCAGTGGTGGCGGCAAGAGTACCCTGGTGCAATTGTTGCTCGGGCTCTACAGCGCCCAGGCAGGGACCATTCGCTTTGGTGGCTCGACCTTGCAGGACATTGGCCTGGAAACCCTGCGTGAGCATGTGGCAGTGGTGCTGCAGCATCCGTCGCTGTTCAATGACACCGTTCGTGCCAACCTCACCATGGGGCGCGACAGCAGCGACGAAGCCTGCTGGCAGGCACTCAATATCGCCCAGCTCGACACCACCATTGCCGCCTTGCCCCACGGCCTGGATACCGTGGTCGGGCGTTCGGGCGTGCGCCTTTCGGGGGGCCAGCGCCAGCGCCTGGCAATTGCGCGGATGGTGCTGGCCGAGCCCAAGGTGGTGATTCTCGACGAGGCCACGTCGGCCCTGGATGCCGCCACTGAGTACAACCTGCACCTGGCATTGACGCGTTTTCTCAGTGCGCGCACCACGCTGATCATTGCCCACCGATTGTCGGCGGTGAAGCAGGCAGATCGTGTGCTGGTGTTCGACGGTGGGCACGTGGCCGAGGATGGCGATCACCAGCAACTGATCGCCGGTGGCGGCTTATACGCCAAGCTGTATGGGCATTTGCAACAGAGTTGAGCGTGCCCGTCATGTAAATGAGAAAAGCTCTCCAGATTCAATGGCAAATAGCCTAGGCTGTGGGGTTGTAGGTAGAGATTCATTCAGCTCTATGTGCAAGGGACCTCATGAAGCGAAAACGGACTCTCGAAGCGCCGCGGTTGTTGGGCATTATCTGGCCATTTGTTGCCGTGGTGCTGTTTCAGGCGTTGCTGGGAAGCATCAGTCTTTACGCGTTGTCGGCGGTGCGCGGCTATGTGGCGGGGGAGAGCCTCTGGTCCAAGGGGCAGAAGGACGCCATCTATTACCTCACACTGTATGCCGACAGTCGTGACCTGGCTGATTTTCGCAAGTACCGCAAAGCCATTGCCGTGCCGCAAGGCGGGCATGAACTGCGGGTCGCCCTGGATTTGCCCACCCCGGACCTGGACGCGGCGCGCCGTGGCATTTTGCAGGGCGGAAACCACCCCGACGATGTCCCGGGCCTGATCTGGTTGTATTTGAACTTTGGCCAGGTGAGTTACCTGAAGAAGGCCATCGCGCTCTGGGCAGTGGGCGATGGCTACCTTAGTCAACTGGATGAAGTAGCTGTACAAATGCATGAGGGTTTCCGTTCGGGCCGGGCCGATGCTTACGCGGTGACCCAATGGAAGGCGCGCATCGCCGAAATCAATGAGGATGTCACTCCCGCCGCGCGGGCCTTCAGCGATGCCTTGGGTGAAGGTTCGCGCATGCTGTTGCGAGTGCTGTTGCTGACCAACCTGGCGACTGCACTGTTCCTGATTGCCCTGGCCTGGATGCGTTCAAGCAAGCTGCTGGCCCAGCGTCAGGCATTTGCCACTGCCCTGGAAGTGGAGAAGGAGCGGGCGCAGGTCACCTTGGAGTCGATCGGCGACGGTGTGATCACCACTGATGTCGATGGGTGCATCGCCTATATGAATCCGGCGGCCGAGCAGTTGACGCACTGGCACGCCGCCCAGGCCCAGGGGTTGCCGTTGGCCGCCTTGTTCAGTTTGCTGGACGAGAATGCCGAGAAAGATGGCCGGACGCTGCTCGATCACATCCTCAGCGGTGGTCTCAAGGGTGGAAGCGAGCACATCAAGCTGATTCAACGGCTTGATGGCAGCACTGTGTCGGTGGCGCTGGTGGGCGCACCGATCATGGCCGAAGGCAGGGTCAGTGGCATCGTACTGGTGCTGCATGACATGACTCAGGAGCGCCAGTACATCGCCAACCTGTCCTGGCAGGCTACCCATGATGCCTTGACTGGGCTGGCCAACCGCCGGGAGTTCGAGTACCGCCTTGAACTGGCGCTCAATGCCCTGGCGCGCAAGCCGGCTCGCCATGCCCTGATGTTCCTGGACCTGGATCAGTTCAAGCTGGTGAACGACACCTGTGGCCATGCCGCAGGGGACGAGTTGCTGCGGCACATCTGCGCCGTGCTGCAAGCTGGGCTGCGAGAGGGCGATACCCTGGCCAGGCTCGGGGGCGACGAGTTTGGCATTCTGCTTGAGAACTGCCCGCAGGAGCAGGCCGAACGTATCGCCGAAAGCTTGCGCCTGGCGGTCCAGAGCTTGCATTTTGTCTGGAAGGGGCGCCCGTTCATGACCACTGTGAGCGTTGGGCTGGTACACATCACTCAGGCGCCGGCAACGCTGGAAGCTTCCCTGCGTGCAGCCGACATGGCGTGCTACATGGCCAAGGAGAAAGGCCGCAACCGCGTGCAGGTCTATCATGCCGACGACAGCGAGCTGTCCATGCGCTTCGGTGAAATGGCCTGGATCCAGCGACTTCATGTGGCATTGGAAGAGAATCGCTTTTGCCTGTATGCCCAGGAAATCGCCGCGCTCGGCTGCCATGGGGGCGCCGGCCACCTGGAAATCCTGTTGCGCCTGCACGATGAGGGTGGGCGGATCATTCTGCCCGACAGCTTCATTCCCGCCGCCGAGCGTTACGGGCTAATGACCGCGCTGGATCGTTGGGTGGTGCGCAGTGTGTTCACGGTCATCCGCCAATGCCTCGATGAGCGTCGGGAAGGCCCGTTGGCCATGTGCGCAATCAATCTGTCGGGCAGCAGTATCGGCGACGACAAATTCCTTGAGTACCTGCAGCGTTTGTTTGGCGAGTTTGCCATTCCGCCTCACCTGATCTGTTTCGAGATCACTGAAACCAGCGCAATAGCCAACCTCGGCAGCGCCATTCGCTTTATCAACGAGCTCAAGGGATTGGGCTGTCGTTTCTCGCTGGATGACTTTTGCGCCGGGATGTCTTCGTTCGCTTACCTGAAGCACTTGCCTGTCGACTTCCTCAAGATCGACGGCAGCTTCGTCAAGGACATGCTCGATGATCCGGTCAACCGGGCCATGGTGGAGGTGATCAATCATATCGGCCATGTCATGGGCAAGCGCACCATCGCCGAGTTCGTCGAAACCCCGCTGATTGAACAGGCCCTGCAGGAAATAGGCGTCGATTACGCCCAGGGTTACCTGATCGAGCGACCGCAGGTATTTACCTGCGATAGCCTTCGGCGCCAGCGGATTGCTGCAAGGCCCCTGTTATCCAGGGCGCCAGGAGCCTTTCGCTGAGCATCTGCCAATAATCACAAGGAACAAGGAGTTGAGAGTGATTGACGCGTTTATTCGAACTGGTCCGTTGATGGACCCCAGCAGTTACCCGCTCTGGGCTCAGCAGATGATCAAGGACTGTCAACCGAGCAAGTCTCGGGTGGTGGAGCACGAGCTTTACCATCGCATGCGGGACGGCCGGCTGAGCGCCCGTACCCTGCGCCAATACCTGATCGGTGGTTGGCCCGTGGTTGAGCAGTTTTCCCTCTACATGGCCAAGAACCTGACCAAGACCCGCTACGCCCGCCATCCTGGGGAGGACATGGCGCGGCGTTGGCTGATGCGCAACATTCGAGTCGAGCTCAATCATGCCGATTACTGGGTTTACTGGAGCCAGGCCCATGGGGTCAGTCTGCAGGACCTGCAGGCCCAGGAGGTGCCGACCGAACTCAATGCCTTGAGCGATTGGTGTTGGCATACCTGCACCGCCGACGCATTGGTGATTGCCATCGCGGCAACCAACTATGCGATCGAAGGGGCCACGGGAGAATGGTCGGCCCTGGTCTGCTCGACCGGCACTTATGCCCAGGGTTTCCCGGAGGAGGGGCGCAAGCGGGCGATGAAGTGGTTGAAGATGCATGCCCAGTACGATGACTCGCACCCGTGGGAAGCGCTGGAAATCGTCTGTACCCTGGCGGGCAACAACCCGTCCCGGGCATTGCAGACCGAGCTGCGCCGGGCAATCTGCAAGAGTTACGACTGCATGTTCCTGTTCCTTGAGCGCTGCATGCAGCAGGAGCAGCGCCAGCCCGCCCGGCATCAGGCGGAACTGGCAGAGGGCTGAGCTTACTGGGCGTTGAACGCCTGACCATTGATACCGGTGCTATCTGGGCCCATCAGGTACAGGTAGACCGGCATGATCTGCTCTGGCAGCGGATTGTTCTCCGGGTTCTCGCCCGGATAGGCCTGGGCGCGCATGCTGGTGCGGGTGGCGCCTGGGTTGACGCTGTTGGCCCGTACGGGCGCCACGCCTTCAAGTTCGTCGGCGAGGGTCTGCATCAGGCCCTCGGTGGCGAACTTCGACACCCCATAAGCACCCCAGTAGGCTCGGCCTTTGCGCCCGACGCTGCTGGAGGTGAAGATCACCGACGCATCCTGGGACAGCTTCAGCAGCGGCAGGAGGGTGCTGGTCAGCATGAACATGGCGTTGACGTTGATCTGCATGACGCGCATGAAGTTGTCGCCCGAAAGCTGCTCCAGCGGTGTGCGCGGACCAATGATCGAGGCGTTGTGGAGCAGGCCGTCAATATGGCCGAACTCGTTTTCGATCATGGCCGCCAGTTCGTCGTACTGGTGTGGCAGGGCCGTTTCCAGGTTGAAGGGAATGACGGCAGGCTTCGGGTGGCCGGCGGCTTCGATCTGATCGTAGACCTCGGTCAAGTTGCCTTCGGTCTTGCCCAGCAGCAAGACGGTGGCGCCGTGCGCGGCATAGGCCTTGGCGGCAGCTGCGCCGATTCCGCGACCTGCGCCGGTGACCAGGATGGTCCGGCCCTTGAGCAGGTCGGGGCGGGCGGAGTAATCGAACATGGGGTTACCTCTTCAATTGTGGTGCGGCATCACGGAGCGCTGGGAGCGGGCTTGCCCCGCGATGCTTTTATGGGTCAGCAACCGCAAAGCGCGCTATCAAGCACCTTGCGCAGCTCCAGCGGATGATCGACCACCACATCCGCACCCCAGTTGTTGGGATTGTCTTCTGGATGGATATAGCCATAGCGTACCGCTGCCGTGCGGGTGCCGGCATCGCGGCCCGACTCGATGTCGCGCAGATCGTCGCCGACGAACAGGACACTGGCCGGGTCCAGGTTCAGGGTCTTGCAGGCGAGGATCAGCGGCTCGGGATCGGGCTTGCTGTTCTTCACGTGATCAGGGCAGATCAGCAGGGCAGAGCGCTCGGCCAGGCCCAGGCGCTGCATGATGGGTTCGGCGAAGCGCACCGGCTTGTTGGTCACCACGCCCCATAGCAGGTTGCCTTTCTCGATGTCGGCCAGCAGCTCGGCCATGCCGTCGAACAGTTTGCTGTGGACTGCGCAGTCGCGCTGGTAACGCTCGAGGAACTCAAGGCGCAAGGCCTCGAATTCTGCCACTTCAGGCGTGATGCCGAAGGTGACTTCGACCATTGCCCGGGCGCCGCCGGAGATCACGTCACGGATCCGCTGGTCGTCAATGGCAGGCAGGCCGCGATCGGCAAGCATGGCCTGGCAAATAGCGATGAAGTCCGGCGCCGTGTCGAGCAGGGTGCCGTCCATGTCGAAAAGTACTGCTCGCAAACGCATGTTCATTCCTCGCGAAGGGTCTGGATCATGTAATTGACGTCGACATCGCTGGCCAGCTTGTAGTGCTTGGTCAACGGGTTGTAGGTCAGGCCGATGATGTCTTTGACGTTCAGGCCGGCCTCGCGGCTCCAGGCGCCCAGCTCGGAAGGGCGGATGAACTTCTTGAAGTCGTGGGTGCCGCGCGGCAGCAGCTTCATGATGTATTCGGCGCCGATGATCGCGAACAGGTAGGCCTTGGGGTTGCGGTTGATGGTCGAGAAGAACACCTGGCCGCCCGGTTTGACCATGCGATAGCAGGCGCGGATGACCGAGGACGGGTCTGGCACGTGCTCGAGCATCTCGAGGCAAGTGACCACATCGAACTGCTCGGGCATTTCTTCGGCCAGGGCTTCGGCGGTGGTCTGGCGGTACTCGACCTGTACCCCGGATTCGAGCTGGTGCAGTTGGGCCACGGCCAAGGGCGCTTCACCCATGTCGATACCGGTCACGGTGGCGCCGCGCAAGGCCATGGCCTCGCTGAGGATGCCGCCGCCGCAGCCGACATCGAGAACCTTCTTGCCGGCCAGCTTGACCCGCTCGTCGATCCAGTTGACCCGCAGCGGGTTGATGTCGTGCAGTGGCTTGAACTCGCTCTCACGGTCCCACCAGCGGTGGGCCAGGGCTTCGAACTTGGCGATTTCGGCGTGGTCGACGTTGCTCATGGAACAGTCCTCTGAAACTTTGATAAAGGTGCTACGGGCCGGCAGACTTCGCTGCCGGCCGGTCATTCGGTACGTTCGCCGATCCGCTGGCCCCAGGCGCACGCTTTGGCATGCAGGGCCTGTTCGTCCAGGCGGGTCAGGCGGCGTTCGTCAAGCAATTGCTTGCCAGCGACCCACACATGCTTTACGCAGTCGCGGCCACTGGCATAAATCAGTTGTGAAACAGGTTCATAGATGGGTTGTTGGGCCAGGCCCGACAGGTCGAAGGCGACCAGGTCGGCGGCCTTGCCGATTTCCAGTGACCCGATCACTGCTTCCAGGCCCAGCGCGCGGGCACCGTTGAGGGTGGCCATGCGCAACGCTCTGTGGGCGTCCAGGGCGCTTGCCGAGCCGGCTACGGCCTTGGCCAGCAGGGCCGCGGTCCGCGTTTCGCCGAGCAGGTCGAGGTCATTGTTGCTGGCGGCACCATCGGTGCCCACCGCGACATTCACCCCGGCTTGCCACAGGCGCTCGACCGGGCAAAAACCGCTGGCCAGCTTGAGATTGGATTCCGGGCAATGCACCACGCTGGTGTTGCTTTCTACCAGCAGGGCCAGGTCTTCGTCGCTGACCTGGGTCATGTGTACTGCCTGCAGGCGCGGGCCCAGCAAGCCCAGGCGGGCGAGACGTGCCAGCGGGCGCTCGCCGCGGGTGGCCAGGGATTGCTCCACTTCAAAGGCGGTTTCATGAATGTGCATGTGGATCGGCGCGTCCAGTTCCTCGGCGATTACCCGGATTTTCTCCAGGTTCTCATCGCTCACCGTATAGGGTGCGTGCGGGCCCAGGGCGACGGTGATGCGTGGGTGGTGGCGCAGGTCGCCGAACAGTTCGACACCCAGCTGCAGAGCCTCTTCGGTGCTGCGCGCGCCAGGAATCGGAAAATCCAGCAATGGCACGGCAACCTGTGCGCGAATGCCACTATTGTGTACGCATTCGCTGGCGATCTTGGGGAAGAAATACATGTCGGAGAAACAGGTAATGCCGCCTTTGATCTGTTCGGCGATGGCCAGGTCGGTGCCATCACGAACGAACGCCTCGTCGACCCAGCGACCTTCAGCCGGCCAGATGTGTTCTTCGAGCCAGGTCATCAGTGGCAGGTCATCGGCCAAGCCGCGGAACAGGGTCATGGCCGCGTGGCCGTGGGCATTGACCAAGCCGGGGCTTAGCAGGCAGCCGGGCAGCTCGCGCGTTTCGCTGGCATCGAAGCGTTCAGCCTCGGCCCTGGGGCCGATGAACACGATCTTCCCCTCGCGAATCCCCAGGCCATGATCCTTCAATACCACCCCGGCAGGTTCGACAGGCACCAGCCAGGTAGGCAGGAGCAGCAGGTCGAGCGGCGTAGCGGGTTTGGGCATGGCAGGATTTCCCTGGGGTACTTGGGCTGGAGGCGAAGTATACCCGAGCGTCCGCGCCTGGGGCTCGCTATAATCGCCCGCTTTTGATGTCCGAATGACGGGGTGAGGCATGCGCGATCGACTACTGGCAGCAGAGAAGGTGAACGCCATCGATTGGCGTGATGGCGTCCTGTACCTGCTCGATCAGCGCGTTTTACCTTTCGAGCAGACTTGGCGGGCCTGTTCGAGTGCTGCCGAGGTGGCCCAGGCCATCCGCTCGATGACGGTGCGCGGCGCCCCTGCCATTGGTATCAGCGCTGCCTATGGGCTTGCCATGGCCGTTCGCCAGCGCCTGGCTGAAGGCGATGATTGGGAAATGGCCCTGGAAGAAGATTTCGAGCTGCTCGTCCACGCTCGCCCCACCGGCGCCAATTTGTTCTGGGCACTCAATCGCATGCGCGAGCGCCTGATGCGGATCAAGGAGGGTGAGGATGTGGCCGCGATCATGGAGGCCGAAGCCATCGCTATCCATGACAGTGACCGCGAAGCCAACCTGACCATGGCGCAGATGGGGGTCGACCTGATTCGCAAGCACCAGGGCAATGAGCAAGCCCTGTTGACCCACTGCAACAACGGTGCGCTGGCCACTGGCGGTTTCGGCACCGCCCTGGGGGTGATTCGAGCAGCCTTTATGGAGGGTATGGTCGAGCGGGTCTACGTCAACGAAACCCGGCCCTGGTTGCAAGGCTCGCGCCTGACCGCCTGGGAGCTGGCCGAGGAGGGCATTGCGCTGACGGTCAATGCCGACTCTGCTGCTGCTCATCTGATGAAGACCAAGGGCATTACCTGGGTCATAGTCGGTGCCGATCGCATCGCCGCCAACGGCGACGTGGCCAACAAGATCGGAACTTACCAGCTGGCGGTCAACGCGATGCACCACGGGGTGCGCTTCATGGTCGTGGCGTCGAGTTCAAGTATCGACATGAACCTGGAAAGTGGCGAAGACATCTTGCTCGAAGAACGCAGTGGCAGTGAACTGCTGGAGGTCGCTGGCAAGCGGGTAGGTGCCGATGTAGAGGCGTTCAATCCTGTATTTGATGTGACGCCGGCAGACCTTATTGATGTGATCGTGACCGAGAAGGGCGTTGTTGAACGGCCAGACACGGTAAAAATGGCGCAACTGATGTGCCGCAAGCGCTTGCATTGAGTCTTTTTCCTCGCTTGCGGCCTCCTGCGGCGGCTAACGGGCGTTACTGACGAGCAGTAGGGTAGTAGTGCCACACCCCACTCCCACCGCCTGGGCGATTGTGGTAACATCCGACGGTTTCCAAGGTGGCCCCGCGGGGCCGTCTTTACTGCGCAGATCCATGGCTTAACTCGTTGATTTGTCGTAAGTCGTTGCAAGGAGTCACTTTGCAGCGGCGAGCTTCGTTCGTCCCATATGGATGTGACGAGGTTTCACCAGAAAAAGGAATCAGGCTTCTCATGGGCGAACTGGCCAAAGAAATCCTCCCGGTCAATATCGAAGACGAACTGAGACAGTCCTACCTCGACTACGCGATGAGCGTCATTGTCGGGCGTGCACTGCCCGATGCGCGTGATGGCTTGAAGCCCGTGCATCGCCGCGTTCTGTATGCGATGAGCGAACTGGGTAACGACTGGAACAAACCGTACAAGAAATCCGCCCGTGTGGTCGGTGACGTGATCGGTAAGTACCACCCGCACGGTGATACCGCGGTCTACGACACTATCGTCCGTATGGCGCAGCCGTTCTCGCTGCGCTATCTGCTGGTCGACGGCCAGGGCAACTTCGGTTCGGTGGACGGCGATAACGCCGCGGCCATGCGATACACCGAAGTGCGCATGACCAAGCTGGCTCATGAACTGCTGGCCGACCTGCACAAGGAAACCGTCGACTGGGTGCCCAACTACGACGGCACCGAGCAGATCCCGGCGGTCATGCCGACCAAGATCCCCAACCTGCTGGTCAACGGTTCCAGCGGTATCGCCGTGGGCATGGCGACCAACATTCCGCCGCACAACCTCGGTGAAGTCATCGACGGCTGCCTGGCACTGATCGACAACGCCGACATCACGGTCGATGAGCTGATGCAGTTCATCCCGGGGCCAGACTTCCCGACGGCCGCCATCATCAACGGTCGCCAGGGCATTATCGAGGCCTATCGCACCGGTCGTGGCCGCATCTACATGCGCGCACGCTCCACTGTCGAAGACATCGACAAGGTCGGTGGTCGCCAGCAGATCGTCGTTACCGAGCTGCCTTACCAGCTGAACAAGGCGCGCCTGATCGAGAAGATCGCCGAGCTGGTCAAGGAAAAGAAACTCGAAGGTATCACCGAGCTGCGCGATGAGTCCGACAAGGACGGCATGCGTATCGTCATCGAGCTGCGTCGCGGCGAGGTTCCAGAGGTCATCCTCAACAACCTCTATGCCCAGACCCAGCTGCAGAGCGTCTTCGGCATCAACATCGTTGCGCTGATCGATGGTCGTCCACGGGTGCTGAACCTCAAGGACCTGCTCGAGGCCTTCGTCCGTCACCGCCGCGAAGTGGTGACCCGCCGTACCGTATTCGAACTGCGCAAGGCCCGCGAGCGCGGCCATATCCTTGAAGGCCAGGCCGTTGCCCTGTCCAACATCGACCCGGTCATCGCCCTGATCAAGGCTTCGCCGACGCCGTCCGAGGCCAAGGAAGCGCTGATCAGCACGCCTTGGGAATCCAGCGCCGTGCAGGTGATGGTCGAGCGCGCCGGTGCCGACTCCTGCCGTCCGGAGAACCTCGACGAGCAATTCGGCCTGCGCGACGGCAAGTACTTCCTCTCCCCAGAGCAGGCCCAGGCCATTCTTGACCTGCGTCTGCACCGCCTGACCGGCCTTGAGCACGAGAAGCTGCTGGCCGAGTACCAGGAGATCCTCAACCAGATCGGCGAGCTGATCCGCATCCTCAACAGCGCCGAGCGCCTGATGGAAGTGATCCGCGAAGAGCTGGAACTGATCCGTGCCGAATACGGCGACGTGCGCCGCACCGAGATCCTCGATGCACGCCTGGACCTGACCCTGGGTGACATGATTCCGGAAGAAGACCGGGTCGTGACCATTTCCCATGGCGGCTACGCCAAGACCCAGCCGCTGGCCGCCTACCAGGCCCAGCGTCGCGGTGGTAAAGGCAAGTCGGCTACCGGCGTCAAGGACGAGGACTACATCTCGCACCTGCTGGTCGCCAACAGCCACACCACGCTGCTGCTGTTCTCCAGCAAGGGCAAGGTGTACTGGCTCAAGACCTACGAAATTCCCGAAGCCTCCCGTGCTGCGCGTGGTCGACCGCTGGTCAACCTGCTGCCGCTGGACGAAGGCGAGTACATCTCGACCATGTTGCCGGTCGAGGAGTACACCGAAGGTCACTTCATCTTCATGGCCACCGCCAACGGCACCGTGAAGAAGACCCCGCTGGAGTCCTTCAGCCGTCAGCGCAGCGTCGGTCTGATCGCGCTGGAGCTGGACGAAGGCGACGTGCTGATTTCCGCGGCCATCACCGATGGCGAGCGTGAGGTCATGCTGTTCTCCGACGCCGGCAAGGTCACTCGCTTCAAGGAGTCCGACGTTCGCGCCATGGGCCGTACCGCCCGCGGTGTGCGCGGCATGCGCCTGGCCGAAGGTCAGAAACTGATCTCCATGATCATTCCGGAGGAGGGGAGCCAGATCCTCACCGCCTCCGAGCGTGGTTACGGCAAACGTACTGAAATCGGCGAGTTCCCCGAGTACAAGCGTGGCGGCCAGGGTGTCATCGCCATGGTCAGCAATGAGCGCAACGGCCGCCTGGTCGGTGCGGTACAGGTGCAGGATGGTGAAGAGATCATGCTGATCTCCGACCAGGGCACCTTGGTCCGTACTCGCGTCGGCGAGGTCTCCAGCCTGGGTCGCAACACCCAGGGTGTAACCCTGATCAAGCTGGCAAGCGACGAGACCCTGGTAGGCCTGGAGCGTGTCCAGGAGCCGTCCGAAGAGGAAGGCGACGAGGATTACGAGGGCGATGCTGACGCCGTCGAGACACCAGAGGCCCAGGCCGCTGGTGACGAAGAGGCGCCGCAGGAATAAACAACGCAGTAGCGCAACCCTGGTGGGGTGGTCGTGACGGCGCAGTGCTTGCGCCGTCCGGCCCGCTCCACGGACATCAAGAGCAGAGCGAGAGTGGATGTGAGCAAACGAGCCTTTAACTTCTGCGCAGGCCCTGCTGCGCTTCCTGACGCTGTACTGCAGCGCGCCCAGGCCGAAATGCTGGACTGGCATGGCAAGGGCTTGTCCGTGATGGAGATGAGCCACCGTAGCGACGACTACGTGGCGATCGCCGAGAAGGCCGAGCAGGACCTGCGTGACCTGCTGTCCGTTCCCGCCAATTACAAAGTACTGTTCCTGCAGGGCGGTGCGAGCCAGCAGTTCGCTGAAATCCCTTTGAACCTGCTGCCTGAGAATGGCACTGCCGACTATATCGAAACCGGTATCTGGTCGAAAAAAGCCATCGAGGAAGCCCGTCGTTTCGGCAACATCAACGTTGCTGCCAGCGCCAAGCCTTATGACTACCTGGCCATTCCAGGCCAGAACGAGTGGAACCTCACCCCCAACGCCGCCTACGTTCACTATGCCTCGAATGAAACTATCGGCGGCCTGGAGTTCGACTGGGTGCCGCAGACCGGTGATGTGCCGCTGGTGGTCGACATGTCGTCGGACATCCTCTCGCGTCCGATCGATGTCTCCGATTTCGGTCTGATCTATGCCGGCGCGCAGAAGAATATCGGCCCAAGCGGCCTGGTGGTGGTCATCGTTCGCGAAGACTTGCTGGGTCACGCCCGCAGCAGCTGCCCGACCATGCTCGACTACAAGGTCGCTGCCGACAACGGTTCGATGTACAACACCCCTGCCACCTATTCCTGGTACCTCTCGGGCCTCGTGTTCGAGTGGCTGAAGGAGCAGGGCGGCGTCGAGGCGATGGAGCAGCGCAACCGCGCCAAGAAAAACCGCCTGTACGGTTTCATCGACAGCAGCGACTTCTATACCAACCCGATCAGCCTCAATGCCCGTTCATGGATGAACGTGCCGTTCCGCCTGGCTGACGAACGTCTGGACAAGGCCTTCCTGGCTGGTGCTGACGCGCGTGGCCTGCTCAACCTCAAGGGGCATCGTTCAGTTGGCGGCATGCGTGCCTCGATCTACAACGCCCTGGGGCTGGATGCTGTAGAGGCGCTGGTCGCCTACATGGCCGAATTCGAGAAGGAGCACGGCTGATGTCGGAGCAGGAACTCAAGGCGCTGCGGGTGCGCATTGACAGCCTCGACGAGAAAATTCTCGAGCTGATCAGTGATCGTGCCCGCTGCGCCCAGGAAGTTGCGCGGGTGAAGATGGCTGAATTGCCGGCCGGCGAAGAGCCGATCTTCTATCGTCCCGAGCGTGAAGCGCAAGTGCTCAAGCGCGTCATGCAGCGTAATCAGGGGCCGCTGGGCAACGAAGAGATGGCGCGGTTGTTCCGTGAAATCATGTCCTCGTGCCTGGCGCTTGAGCAGCCGCTCAAGGTCGCTTACCTCGGGCCTGAGGGTACCTTCACCCAGGCCGCGGCCATGAAGCACTTCGGTCACGCAGTGATCAGCAAGCCGATGGCCGCGATCGACGAAGTGTTCCGTGAAGTGGCGGCCGGCGCTGTCAACTTCGGCGTGGTTCCGGTCGAGAACTCCACCGAGGGTGCGGTCAACCACACCCTGGACAGCTTCCTCGAACACGACATGGTCATCTGTGGCGAAGTCGAGCTGCGTATTCACCACCACCTGTTGGTGGGCGAGAACACCAAGACCGACAGCATCAGTCGCATCTACTCTCACGCCCAATCGCTGGCCCAGTGCCGCAAGTGGCTGGATGCGCATTACCCCAACGTTGAGCGAGTTGCTGTTTCAAGCAATGCCGAGGCGGCCAAGCGCGTCAAGGGTGAGTGGAACTCGGCAGCGATCGCGGGCGATATGGCCGCAGGCCTGTACGGCTTGACTCGTCTGGCCGAGAAGATTGAAGACCGTCCGGATAACTCCACGCGCTTCCTGATGATTGGTAGTCAGGAAGTGCCGCCGACCGGCGACGACAAGACCTCGATCATTGTGTCGATGAGCAACAAGCCGGGCGCTCTGCACGAGCTGCTGGTGCCGTTTCACCAGAACGGTATCGACCTCACGCGTATCGAAACCCGCCCTTCGCGCAGCGGAAAATGGACCTATGTATTCTTCATCGACTTCATGGGACATCACCGTGATCCGCTGATCAAGGCCGTGCTGGAGCAAATCAGCCAGGAAGCCGTGGCCCTCAAGGTGTTGGGTTCGTATCCCAAAGCGGTGCTTTGAGGTAATGAATGGCGAGCAAGCAGTATTGAACAGGGTCCAGCTCCGTGGTTGAACATGTGGTAAGCAAGGTCGAGCCGATCATTGGCAGGCTGGTTGTGGTCGGTCTGGGGCTCATCGGTGGCTCCTTTGCCAAGGGGCTGCGAGAAAGCGGCTTGTGTCGCGAGGTGGTCGGTGTCGACCTGGATCCGCAGTCGCGCAAGGTGGCGGTGGAGCTGGGGGTGGTCGATCGCTGCGAAGAAGACCTTGCCGCTGCCTGTGTCGGAGCCGATGTCATCCAGTTGGCGGTACCGATCCTGGCCATGGAAAAGCTCCTGGCTCGCCTGGCCCAGCTTGATCTCGGGCGTGCAGTGCTGACCGATGTCGGAAGCGCCAAGGGCAATGTAGTGCGTGCCGCTCGCGAGGCGTTTGTCGAGCGGCTGGCATGCTTCGTGCCCGGCCATCCGATTGCCGGCTCCGAACAGAGCGGAGTGGAGGCCTCCAATGCCGCACTGTTCCGTCGCCATAAAGTCATTCTTACCCCATTGGCAGAAACCGATCCGGCTGCACTGGCCCTGGTCGATCGTCTGTGGCGCACTCTGGATGCGGACGTCGAGCACATGCAGGTCGAGCGCCACGACGAAGTGCTGGCGGCGACCAGTCACCTGCCGCATTTGTTGGCTTTTGGCCTGGTTGACTCCCTGGCCAAGCGCAATGAAAACCTGGATATCTTCCGTTACGCTGCCGGGGGGTTCCGCGATTTTACAAGAATCGCTGGAAGCGACCCGGTCATGTGGCACGACATCTTTCTCGCCAACCGCGAAGCTGTCCTGCGCACACTCGATACATTTCGCAGCGATCTCGACGCCTTGCGCGACGCGGTCGATGCAGGGGATGGGCATCAATTGCTGGGCGTCTTCACGCGCGCCCGGGTTGCCCGCGAGCATTTCAGTAAAATCCTGGCCCGCCGGGCCTATGTGGACGCTATGAACTCCAACGACCTGATTTTCCTGGCAAATCCTGGTGGCCAATTGTCTGGCCGTATTCGCGTACCAGGCGACAAATCGATTTCCCATCGCTCGATCATGCTTGGCTCTCTGGCTGAAGGCACCACCGAAGTCGAAGGTTTCCTTGAAGGTGAAGACGCCCTGGCGACCCTGCAAGCGTTCCGTGACATGGGTGTGGTCATCGAAGGTCCGCACCATGGTCGTGTGACGATCCATGGTGTTGGCCTCAATGGCCTCAAGCCGCCGCCCGGCCCGATTTACCTGGGTAATTCCGGTACTTCGATGCGCCTGCTGGCCGGTCTGCTGGCCGCTCAGCCGTTCGATACCGTGCTGACTGGCGATGCCTCGCTCTCCAAGCGGCCGATGAACCGTGTCGCCAACCCGCTGAGGGAAATGGGTGCGGTGATCGAGACTGCAGCGGAAGGGCGTCCGCCGATGACCATTCGTGGCGGTCACACGCTCAAGGCGCTGACTTATACGCTGCCAATGGCCAGTGCCCAGGTGAAATCCTGCCTGCTGCTGGCAGGCCTGTACGCTGAAGGCAAGACCACCGTCACCGAGCCGGCCCCGACCCGCGATCATACCGAGCGTATGCTGCGTGGCTTCGGTTACAGCGTGAATGTTGACGGTCCTACCGCCTCTCTCGAGTCGGGCGGCAAGCTGAATGCAACCCATATTGAAGTACCGGCAGATATCTCCTCTGCGGCGTTCTTCCTTGTTGCGGCGTCGATTGCCCAGGGTTCGGAGCTGGTGCTCGAGCATGTAGGTATCAACCCGACACGTACTGGAGTGATTGATATCCTGCGCCTGATGGGTGGCGATATCACCCTGGAGAACCAGCGCGAAGTTGGTGGTGAGCCGGTTGCCGACCTGCATGTGCGCGGTGCCCAGCTCAAGGGGATCGAGATTCCTGAGCATCTGGTGCCGCTGGCCATCGACGAGTTCCCGGTGTTGTTCGTGGCTGCAGCTTGCGCAGAAGGCCGTACTGTACTGCGTGGCGCGGAAGAGTTGCGGGTCAAGGAGTCCGATCGGATCCAGGTCATGGCTGATGGTCTGCTGGCCCTGGGTGTAAAATGCGAGCCGACTCCGGACGGCATCATCATTGACGGCGGCCCAATCGGTGGCGGCGAAGTGCACGGGCATGGCGACCATCGTATCGCTATGGCTTTCAGCGTGGCCTCGCTGCGCGCTACTGCGCCGATCCGCATCCATGATTGCGCCAACGTCGCTACTTCCTTCCCGAACTTCCTGGCCTTGTGTGCCGAAGTCGGGATCCGTGTTGCAGAAGAGGGCAAGTCGTGAACCTGAAAGCGCCAGTCATTACCATCGACGGTCCAAGTGGTTCGGGTAAAGGTACCGTCGCTGGCCTTTTGGCGCGTGAGCTGGACTGGCGTTTGCTTGATTCGGGGGCTCTGTATCGCTTGCTGGCCTTTGCCGCGAGCAATCATGGCGTTGACCTGACCAACGAAGAGCTGCTGGTTACGCTGGCTGCGCACCTGGATGTGCAGTTCATCGCTGCAGAACCTGGCAAGTTGCAGCAGATCATTCTAGAGGGTGAGGATGTCAGTAATGTCATTCGTACCGAAACCGTTGGTGCCGGCGCCTCGATGGTAGCTTCGCTGCCAGCGGTTCGCGATGCCTTGCTCCAGCGTCAGCGCGCATTTCAAGAGGCACCAGGCCTGATTGCCGACGGCCGCGACATGGGCACTGTGGTGTTCCCTGACGCTCCGCTGAAGGTTTTTCTGACCGCCAGTGCCGAGGAACGTGCTCGTCGCCGTTACTTGCAGTTGAAGGCCAAGGGTGAAGATGTTAGTCTGTCGAGTCTGCTAGATGAGATTCGTGCGCGTGATGAGCGCGACACCCAGCGCGCAGTGGCCCCGCTCAAGCCGGCGGCCGATGCGATCCAGCTGGACTCCACGGAGCTGTCCATCGAGCAGGTGCTGGAACGTATCAAGAGCGAGATCGCCCTGCGCGATATCGCCTGATAACCAGGGAGGCAAGCAGGGGCACCAGTCAACGTCCTGCTGGCTTTCCTTTTATATGAACGAAACCCACATTGTCTGGAATGTGGCTGATGGGCGTATGTCTCGCCCTAATCTACAGGAATTAAAATGAGCGAAAGCTTTGCAGAACTCTTTGAAGAAAGCCTGAAAACCCTCAATCTTCAGCCGGGTGCGATCATCACCGGTATCGTTGTCGACATCGACGGCGACTGGGTTACCGTACACGCTGGCCTGAAGTCCGAGGGCGTCATCCCGCTCGAGCAGTTCTACAACGAAGCTGGCGAGCTGACCATCAAGGTCGGTGACGAAGTTCACGTTGCGCTGGACGCGGTCGAAGACGGCTTTGGCGAAACCAAACTGTCCCGTGAAAAAGCCAAGCGCGCCGAGTGCTGGATTGTTCTGGAAGCAGCTTTCGCCGCCGAAGAAGTGGTCAAGGGCGTTATCAACGGTAAGGTTAAAGGCGGCTTCACTGTCGACGTTAACGGTATCCGTGCGTTCCTGCCGGGCTCCCTGGTTGATGTCCGCCCAGTGCGCGACACCACCCACCTGGAAGGCAAAGAGCTGGAATTCAAGGTCATCAAGCTGGACCAGAAGCGCAACAACGTTGTCGTTTCCCGTCGCAGTGTCCTGGAAGCCGAAAACAGCGCCGAGCGCGAAGCTCTGCTGGAATCGCTGCAGGAAGGCCAACAGGTCAAGGGTATCGTCAAGAACCTCACCGACTACGGCGCATTCGTGGACCTGGGTGGCGTCGATGGCCTGCTGCACATCACCGACATGGCCTGGAAGCGTATCAAGCACCCATCGGAAATCGTCAACGTTGGCGACGAGATCGATGTCAAGGTTCTGAAGTACGATCGCGAGCGTAACCGTGTATCCCTGGGCCTGAAGCAACTGGGTGAAGACCCATGGGTTGCTATCAAAGCTCGTTACCCAGAAAGCACTCGCGTAATGGCGCGTGTAACCAACCTGACCGACTACGGCTGCTTCGCAGAGCTGGAAGAAGGCGTGGAAGGTCTGGTACACGTTTCCGAAATGGACTGGACCAACAAGAACATCCACCCTTCGAAAGTCGTACAAGTCGGCGACGAAGTGGAAGTCATGGTTCTGGACATCGACGAAGAGCGTCGTCGTATCTCCCTGGGCATCAAGCAGTGCAAGTCGAACCCATGGGAAGACTTCTCTGGCCAGTTCAACAAGGGCGACAAGATCTCCGGCACCATCAAGTCGATCACCGATTTCGGTATCTTCATTGGTCTGGACGGCGGCATCGACGGTCTGGTTCACCTGTCGGACATCTCCTGGAACGAAGTCGGCGAAGAAGCCGTGCGTCGCTTCAAGAAGGGCGACGAGCTGGACACCGTCATCCTGTCTGTTGATCCAGAGCGCGAGCGCATCTCCCTGGGTATCAAGCAGCTGGAAAGCGATCCGTTCTCCGAGTACGTTGCTGCTAACGACAAGGGTGCAATCGTTAAGGGTGTTGTAAAAGAAGTTGACGCCAAAGGCGCCATCATCACCCTGGCCGACGACATCGAAGCCACTCTGAAAGCTTCCGAAATCAGCCGTGACCGCGTTGAAGACGCGCGTAACGTCCTGAAGGAAGGCGAAGAGATCGAAGCCAAGATCATCAGCGTTGATCGTAAGAGCCGCGTGATCAGCCTCTCCATCAAGTCGAAAGACGATGCTGAAGAGCGTGAAGCTATCCAGAGCCTGAAAGAAACTGCTCCGGAAGCTGCTGCTGACACCACCATGGCTGCGCTGCTGCGTCAGGCAATGGCCAAACAGAACTAAGTTCTGCTTGGATAAAAAAGGGCGACTTCGGTCGCCCTTTTTTGTGCCTGGCGTTTGCTCGTTCTGCCCGCGTTCATGGCTGTAACCCTTGTGCTGGCTGGGTTTGGCGGTTGACGCTGCGGTATGGGCAAAATGTACTGCTTGGAGGTCGATGCAAGAATCCTCGATTAAGTCAATAACCGCCCTGTTCAAATCCCTCAAGCCATGCTAAAAACAATGAAGCAATGATCTAGCTGCTTGATAAAGAAGGGAAAAATATGACGAAGTCGGAGCTGATCGAACGTATTGTCACCCATCAAGGGCTGCTCTCATCCAAGGATGTCGAGCTGGCCATCAAGACTATGCTTGAACAAATGTCTCAATGTCTGGCGACCGGTGATCGGATCGAGATCCGGGGGTTTGGCAGTTTCTCTCTGCACTACCGTGCACCGCGCGTAGGGCGCAACCCGAAGACCGGCCAGTCGGTGAGCCTGGATGGCAAGTTTGTACCGCACTTCAAACCGGGGAAGGAGTTGCGGGATCGGGTGAATGAGGAGGAGGGTGCGCATGAGTAAGGCACCGGATGAGCGGGGGTTTCTGTGAGGAACTTCAATCGGTTGATTTTTGTCTTATTTTCGTTGCTTCTTGTGGCGGCGGTATTGATATTTGTGCTTGAAAATCAGCAGCCAGCATCGCTCTCTTTCCTAGGTTTTTCGCTCCCGGTGTTGCCGTTGTCTGTCTTTGTTCTGGCTGCGTTGATCGCCGGTTTGTTGATTGGTCCCTTGTTGGTGATCTTGAGTCGGGTGTTTGACGCGCAGCGTCGTTGAGCCCTTGGAGCGCAGTAGGTTGTTTCTATAGTTACCAATATATTTGTTACCTGTGTGGTAAAGTTTTTGTAATATGAGTTCGGGTTCAGGCGATGACGGGCAGCGCTTCAGTTACAGAGCCGTACATTGCGTTTGCATTCAAATAACACTGAAGCATGTCCAGCCAGACGGCAGATAAGGGTTGATTACAAATGCAGGGAAAGAGCGGTGTCGCTTCGACGGGTAATGAAATTGATCTGATTGAGCTGGTGCGAGAGATTTGGAGTCGTAAGATATTTGTTGTACTTGCTGTCGTGTTGGGCGCTCTTGTGGGGTTGGCTTATGTTCTGCTTGTAACCCCGGTCTATGAGGCGAAAGGGCTGGTCATTCCTCCGACGCAAAACGGTATAGCAGAACTTAACAATGGTCGCACCAAGGAAACAGACCTTGCGCCTTACAAGGTTTCGGAGGTTTACGGTGTATTTACCCGGAACCTCCGTTCCGAGACGTTGCGCCGACGCTTTTTTGAAGAACAATATTTGCCGTCTTTGAGCGCTGAAGAGCGAAATAAGTCTCAGAATTCCCTTTATGGCGAGTTCAGTCGCGCGCTCACAGTGGCACTGATCGATAAAAACGATCCTGATCGCTATTCTGTAATTGCCCGCTATCCAGATCCTGAATTTGCTGAAAAATGGGTAAGGCTCTATATCGAGCAGGCGGGTCTGATTGCCAAGGCTGAAGTTATCAATAACGCCGAGCGCGAGTCGCAAGTCCGGGCAAAAAATTTGGCGCAGCAGATCAAAACCTTGCGTGATACCGGCCGCCAAGGGAGAGAGGACTCCATTATTCGGCTTCGTGAGGCTCTTCGAATTGCCAATGCGATTGGCCTGCGCGAGCCTCCGCTGATTACGGGGCGCCTTTCTGCCGAAGTGTCGGCTGGTATGGGTGGGGATCTGACTTATATGCGTGGTTCAAAGGCGCTTGAGGCCGAAATCAAGAACTTGGAGGAACGCCAATCCAATGATCCATTCATCGGTAATCTCAGGGCGCTCCAGGTGAGTTATGCATTTTACAAAAATCTGGTAGTCGAGCCTGAGCAGGTATCGGTTTTTCGCTTTGATGGGCCTGTGGAAGTTTCAGATGCCCCCGTCAAGCCCAAGCGAGTCATGAGTGTTGTTGGGGGGGCATTTGTTGGATTGATAGTCGGGTTGTTAGTTGCCGGTGGATTTTATCTGCTAAGCAGGCGCACCGTCTGAATTCGTGAGCTGGCTTTTATTTCAGTCGAAGGCGAAGTGCGACACTTCCAGGAAGGGGAGCGATGACGATTCATCGCTCTTTTTCGTTGAGCGGCGAATTAGGATTTCGCTGTATGCTTGATCAAACAGATATTGGAATCATGTTTTAAAGAGTGGGCAGTCTATAAGGTGTGCGCGGACGTTACGGTGTTACACCTTATGAAGGCTATGAGGTCTTCAGTTTTAGGTGGTTGTATGTCATGGCTGATCGATCTGCTTTATAGGTTGGCCGCCCCCGCTTGATGGGTTGCCGGTCCTGGTTGTTGGTGAGTTTAGCTGCGCTGAAGGCGAGGTGCTGTAGGAGGCTTGTTGTAAACTCCTACATGCTTTTGAGTCCTGTCCGTCGTCTAGTCCCTCTCGGTGTATCAACGCGCCTCTGGGAGTCAGGCAGGAGGGCTACGGTTTTGTGCCAGGCAGCACAAAGTTGGTAGCTGTACCGGGCAAGGGGCGATATGATGAGCCGTATCCGGGAGCGGGGCTATCGCACACCTGGCTTGCTCTGGCAGTGGCAGATGTTCTGGGTGCTATAGCTAGCGCGCTTCATGGCCGGTAAGTTCGTTAGGTCAACCCGCTTTTTACGATTTTATAGTTGGAGTATTAGGGATGTCGCCGCACAAGCAAGCCAGCGTAGATAAGTTCAAAAACAGGAAAGCTCTGATCGGAATCGTTGGGCTTGGTTATGTCGGCTTGCCGCTGATGCTGCGCTATAACGCTATCGGTTTCAATGTCTTGGGTATCGATATTGATGGTAGTAAAGTGGCGCGCCTGAATAAGGGTGAGAGTTATATTGAGCATATACCTGCCACCAAAATTTCTGCAGCGCGGGAGAGCGGTTTTGAGGCGACTACAGATTTTGCTCGTGCCGTAGAGTGCGATGCGTTAATTCTTTGTGTGCCCACACCTCTGAATAAGTATCGCGAGCCAGACATGAGTTTCGTGATCAATACAACGGATGCACTTAAACCGTATTTGCGCGCAGGCCAGGTTGTTTCGTTGGAAAGCACTACTTACCCAGGTACTACGGTGGAGGAATTGCTTCCTCGCGTGCAAGAGGGTGGTCTGGTTGTCGGTGAGAACATTTTTCTAGTGTATTCGCCAGAGCGTGAAGATCCAGGGAATCCAAACTTTGAAACTCGAACCATTCCAAAGATTGTTGGCGGTGACACCGCCGCTTGTCTGGAAGTTGGTATAGCCTTGTACGAGCAGGCTATCGATAAAGTCGTACCGGTTAGCTCTACCAAGGCAGCCGAAATGACCAAGTTGCTGGAAAATATTCACCGCGCTGTGAATATTGGCTTGGTCAACGAGATGAAAATTGTAGCTGATCGCATGGGTATCGACATATTTGAAGTGGTCGATGCCGCAGCGACCAAGCCATTTGGCTTCACTGCGTATTATCCGGGGCCGGGGTTGGGTGGTCACTGTATCCCTATTGATCCATTTTATCTGACCTGGAAGGCCCGAGAGTATGGGGTGCACACACGCTTCATCGAGCTTTCAGGTGAGGTCAATCAGGCAATGCCAGAGTATGTGGTCAGTAAGTTGATGGATGGCTTGAATGACCACGGCAAAGCACTGAAGGGTAGCAAAGTGCTGGTGTTGGGCATCGCGTACAAGAAAAATGTGGACGACATGCGAGAATCGCCTTCGGTAGAAATTATGGAGTTGCTGGAGGCCAAGGGTTGCGTGGTTGCGTACAGCGATCCGCATGTCCCGGTTTTTCCAACTATGCGTGAACACCATTTTGCTTTGAGTAGTGTACCGCTGAGTGCCGAAAATCTGGCGGGCTTCGATGCGGTCGTGCTGGCGACCGATCATGACAAGTTTGACTATGATTTGATCAAGTCTTCGTCACGTCTGATCGTTGACAGCCGAGGCAAGTATCGTGTCAATGCTGCGCATATTATCAAGGCGTGATTTCAATGATCGTTGCCCAGATTGCCTTTGGCTCCGGGCAGCTTTTTCAGAAGGACATTTTCCTAAATGAAGAATTTTGCGCTTATCGGTGCAGCTGGTTACATTGCACCGCGACATATGCGGGCCATTAAGGATACAGGTAATGTGTTGGTATCCGCTTATGATATCAACGACTCGGTCGGTATTATTGATAGTATTTCGCCAGGCAGTGAATTTTTTACCGAGTTTGAACGCTTCCAAGAACATGCATTTCGTATTCGGCGTGATCCCGCGTCGGCTCTGGACTATGTTGCTGTCTGCTCGCCAAACTATCTACATCACGCTCACATTGCTGCTGGTTTGCGCATAGGGTGCGATGTAATATGCGAAAAACCATTGGTTCCTAGCAGTGCACTTCTGGATGAGCTGGCATTGATTGAAAAGGAGACAGGGAAGCGAGTTTACAATATTCTACAGCTCCGCCACCATCAGTCAATTCTTGACCTGAAAGCCAACGTTGCTCAGGAACGTCGTGAGCAAAAGCACGACGTTGAACTGACGTACATTACTTCGCGTGGCAAGTGGTACATGGAGAGTTGGAAGGGCGATCCGCGCAAGTCTTTTGGTGTGGCTACCAATATAGGTGTTCACTTCTACGACATGCTGCACTTCATTTTCGGCAAGCTTCAGCGTAATGTTTTGCATTATGCGGATAATTATAAGGCTGCGGGCTATCTTGAGTATGAGAGCGCTCGTGTTCGCTGGTTCTTGTCCATCGACGCCAATGATTTACCTGAGACCGTCAAAGGTAAAAAGCCCACTTACCGTTCTATTACCGTTGATGGTAATGAAATGGAATTTTCAGAAGGTTTTACTGATCTCCACACGACCAGCTACAACGAAATCCTGGCTGGTAGAGGTTATGGTATCGAGGATGCTCGCCACTGCGTTGAAACGGTAGAAGTCATTCGTACTTCTGTGCCGTCTGTGCCGTCCCCCGGCGAAGCCCACCCATTTTTTTCTACGTTGGGAAAAGTGTGAGGGAGTAGAGCACAATAACTTACCTCAGTGCGGAACGGGCGAAGCCGATCCGCACTGAGGTGGTGTAATTACAAGGTAGTCAACATCTGACGTTAGCGAGCTCTTTGTTGCTGAAGCATCAGGGGCTACGTTCTTCGATTCAGAGTCGATCTTGAAGTTTTGGCGGAAGAGAGGGAAGGCCTTGCATACTCAGCATTCAAGCGCAATTGTCGATGCCGGAGCCGTGATTGGTGAAGGTACACGTATATGGCATTTTGTCCATGTCTGCTCGGGCGCGCAGATTGGAAAAGGTGTTTCACTAGGCCAAAACGTGTTTGTAGGCAATAAAGTAGTTATCGGAGATAACTGCAAAATCCAGAACAACGTTTCGGTGTACGACAACGTAGAGCTCGAAGAGGGTGTGTTTTGTGGTCCGAGCATGGTTTTCACCAATGTTTATAATCCACGCTCGCTGATTGAACGCAAAAGCGAGTATCGTCGGACGGTAGTCCGCCGCGGGGCAACATTAGGTGCTAACTGCACCATCGTCTGTGGTGTGGAAATTGGCGAGTTTGCATTCATTGGTGCCGGGGCTGTCGTTAATAAAAATGTTCCGGCTTTTGCCCTAATGGTCGGCGTACCTGCTCGCCAAATTGGGTGGATGAGCCAGTACGGTGAGCAACTCGATCTTCCGCTGGTAGGCGAAGGGACTGCCCTATGCCCACATACACAAGAGCGTTATATCCTTTCTGCGGGGCACATTATTAGGGAGAGTATTGGCCATGATTGACTTTATTGATCTCAAGTCCCAGCAGGCACGTATCAAGCCCCAGTTGGATGAAGCAATTCAGCGGGTTCTGACACACGGTCAGTATATTCTCGGGCCTGAAGTTGCTGAATTGGAAGTTCGACTTTCTGAGTTTACAGGAAGTAAATACTGCATCACCTGTGCCAATGGTACCGATGCGTTGCAGATCGCTCTGATGGCGCTGGGGGTTGGCGCTGGTGATGAAGTAATCACACCCGGTTTTACTTACATCGCCACTGCTGAAACTGTGGCGCTGTTGGGGGCTAAGCCAGTATATGTCGATATCGATCCGCATAATTATACACTTGACCCAGCACTGCTCGAGCGTGCTATTACCGAAAATACCAAAGCAATCATTCCGGTATCGCTATATGGACAATGCGCTGATTTCGATTTGATCAATGAAATTGCGGCGCGGTATGATATTGCTGTAATCGAAGATGCTGCTCAAAGCTTTGGCGCAACCTACAAGGGGCGGCGCTCATGCAATTTGAGTACTATAGCGTGTACTAGCTTTTTCCCTAGCAAACCCTTGGGATGCTATGGTGATGGTGGTGCTATATTCACGAGTGACGAGGCGCTTGCAACGGTCATCCGGCAAATTGCGCGGCACGGGCAAGAACGTCGATATCATCACGTTCGCGTTGGGGTTAACAGTCGTCTGGATACTCTACAGGCGGCTGTGCTTTTGGAGAAGCTTGCAATATTTACCGATGAAATTGAAGCTCGCCAACGTGTAGCAAGTGAATATGATCGCCTTTTAAAAGAGGCAAGTATCTCCACGCCTTTGATCGAAAATTTTAATACCAGTGTTTATGCCCAATATACCGTTTGCGTAGAGGGTCGTGAGAGTCTTCAGGCGAAGCTACTGGAACATGGTATCCCCACGGTAGTACATTATCCTGTCCCCTTGAATAAACAGATCGCGGTAAAGGATGACCAGGCTTTCCTACCGGTAGGTGATCACGTGGCAGACAAGGTCCTGAGTTTGCCAATGCATCCTTATATGCATAAGTCAGAGGTCGAGCGAATTGTATCGGCGTTAGTGGCCGTTCGTGAGTTGATTAATTGATTCGTAAGTTTGCAGTCTCGTCGTACTGGCGAGATATTGTGCTACAAGCGTCAGGGAATAGCATTGCCCAGTTCATTGGTGTAATTGGTATTCCCTTGTTGTCCCGGCTTTACACTCCGGCAGATTTTGCTGTTCAAAATATTTTTTTACAGCTTGTCATGTTTCTTGCGGGTGTTATGACCTGGCGCTATGAGTATTTTTTTCAAATGCTCAAGAGTCAAGGTCAGGCAAGTTTGTTGCTGGGGAGCATCGTCAGGATTGGTGGTCTCGCTGGTTTTGCATTTACCGGTGTTTTGTATCTTTCGTATCCGCTATGGGGTGAACGCTTTCTCTCCGAAATTTCATTAACCTATATATTACTGGCCCCGTTGACTGCTTTTTTTGTTTCACTGGCCCTGGCGCTTCAGCATAACAGGCAGCGTTGTGGTGATTTTCGTATTTCTGCTGTTTCTGAAGTGTTTGGTAAGTTTTCCTATGTGGCCGGCGGCGGACTATTGAGTGTGGTTGGTGGCGCGGGATTAGTTGCAACTACCTTGTTTAGTGCTGTTGCGAAGGTTGTATATATCGCCTGCCATTCAAAAGACATTTTGTTTGGCAAGGGATCACGAGATGGGCAGCAGCATCCATTGAAAGTTCATCTGCATGGCGCAAATGCCATGGTTGTTTCTCATGTGTTGTTAACGCTTAGTAGCGCTGCGCCTATCTTTTTTATTTCATACCGTTATGGAGCAGAGGTCCTGGGGCAATTCACGATAGTGATGACCACGATCTTTTTGCCCTCGGGTCTCTTGGGTCTCGCAATCGGCCAGGTTTTCTATCAGCGTGCTGCAGCCGCTTCAAATGATCCCCGTAAGGTACTGGGGTTTTGGTTGAGTACATTGAAAAGACTGACAGTCGTTGGGTTACCAATCTATCTGATGGCATCGGCACTTTCAGTGTATATCTACCCTTTGGTGCTTGGGGGACAGTGGGAGGACGCTGGTCGCTACGCTCAGGTCTTCTCGCTGGCTGCGTTTTTTGCATTCATCAGTACACCGTTGGACAGGGTTTCTCTGGTATTGAAGAGGTCCTACTATCTCCCGGTTCTGCATACACTGCGGTTACTATCGTCCCTCATCACGCTTTTTCTGGCATTACATCTGAATATGACGTTCATGGGGTTTTTGGTACTGTACACAGTCCAAATGGCGGCTATTTATTTGTTTGATTTGTTGATGGGGTGGTTTTTTCTCGCAAGCGCCAGGGCAAACATTGAAAGTTTCTAGTGTCGGGCATTCTTATCTGTTTTTTTTCCGCAAGGATGCGGGGCGCGGGTGTTGGAGGTTGCATTGAGCTTCGTTGATACGGTTTGTTCGGAAAAAGTACGACCTTGGGTAGTGTCCAGGGAGCGGTTTTCTTTGATTTTTTGGGTGCTTGTCTACGGGGCTTCCATCATTTTCGGGCACGAAAAGTATCTTGCAGTAGAGCAATCCTTCTGGGGGTATGAGCAACCTCATTATGATATTGGCACTTTGGTGTTGGCTTTTTTGTTTTTAGCCTGTGCGTCAGCTTTTTTACCGCTAAATTTCGAGCGCCCCTCCTCTCTTTTCATTTATGCCATATTTTTCTTTGTCTATGTGCCTTCCTTAATGATTGCAATGTTGAATCATCAGGACTCTCTGGATAGGTATTTCTGGTTGTTTTTCAACTTTACGCTGGGTTTGATATTCTGCTGTCTTGCGGTTCGCGGTAGTGGTAGTTTCAGTAGTGGTTGCAAGCGCCCTTCCGAGTTCGTGCTTGTGGGTAGCCTGTTAGGGATAGCAGTTTGTTTTACCGTCCTCTATGCAACCTACGGTGAGATTCTTTCATTTTCTGGTCTGGATCAGGTGTACCAACAACGGGAGGCAGGTGCTGCTACGTCGTTGTTCGTGGGCTATTGCCAGGTCTATCTCGCCTATGTTTTCTCCCCCTGTCTGTTTGTTATAGGCCTGATTTATAAACGTATCTGGATGTTGTTGATTGGGCTCGTCGGGTTTGTATTTGCGTACATGATTACCGCCGAACGCACCGTTTTGTTGTTGCCCTTTGCGATTTTTCTTTTATTTCTGATGTTCAAGTGGCGTGGCTTTGGCGCTGCCAATCCTCGGGCGCTATTTGTTGTGGGGGCGGGCGGTGTGTTTTTGGTTTCTTTGCTGTTTGAAGTTTCCAGTTTGTTCAGCCAGTTGGGCTTCTATTATTTTACTCGCTTGATTGCGGTGCCTGGTTTGTACGTGAGTCAGTACTTTGATCTATTTTCGGTGCAAGGTTATACGTATTGGTCTCATGTGACCTTTATCGGCGGGCTGGTTGACACGCCGTTGGCGTATGCTGCGGATGATAAATGGCCGGCACTTGGAAAAATATTGGCCGAGCGTGTGCTGGGCGTCGAAAGTCAGTCCAACGCAAGTTTTGTAACGACCGACGGAGTGGCGGCATTGGGAAGTGTCGGAGTATTGATCATATTTGTCGTCTATTCTGCCTGGTTGGTCTTGTTGGACAGGGTGGCAATGGGCTGGGATAAGATGTTCGTCATTCTTGTGCTGTTTCCACTGGCTTTTCTTTCAACCAATGGTTCGCTGTTTACTATGTTGAGCTCGTTTGGCGGAGCGTTCTGGGTTCTGGTTTTTTTTATTGATAAATATAAGATTCAATTGACTGGCAGGAGGGTTGAATGATTGGTTATGTCTATTCCCGGCTACTGAGAAAGCTTCGGGGCAAAGCGATTATACAGTCATCGATTCCTTCCTCATCCAAGGTTGAATCGGGATGTACGGTGATCAATAGCGAGTTTGGGGAGCATTCGTTTTGTGGGTACGACTGCTCATTTATCAATACAACAGTAGGGCGATTTTGTTCTATTGCAAGCCGCGTAGTTGTCGGGGGCGCTCGCCACCCCATAGAGTACGTGTCTACCAGCCCCGTTTTTCTTGCGCATAAAGAAAGCATCAAGAAAAAATTTTCCAGACATGATTACCGTTGGGAACCTAAAACTGTTATCGGTCACGATGTCTGGATCGGTGAAGGTGTATATGTGAAGGGGGGGGTTACCATTGGGGTCGGCGCAGTTGTGGGTATGGGTAGTGTCGTCACCAAAGATATCCCACCTTATGCGATTTACGCCGGCAACCCTGCGCGACTGATTCGTTATCGCTTCACTGAGCCAGTGATCGAGGGGTTGCTCGAAAGCCGCTGGTGGGAGTTTTCGGATGGTGAGCTGACGTCGGTTGCTACTCAATTCAATGATCCTGAAGCATTCCTGAAAAGCCAGAACTTGTTATGAAAATTATCCATTTTTGTTTGTCTTGCTTTTACATCGATAATTATCGTTATCAGGAAAATGAGCTAGTACGTGAGCATGTTGCGGCCGGTCATGACGTGCTGGTCGTGGCGTCAACCGAAACCTACGTCGACAATATGTCACTCGGTTATGTGCAAGCAGGGGAGTATATGGGGAGCGATGGCGCCAAGGTCATCAGGCTGCCCTATACTGGCCCGTTTCCTTTCTTCATCAAGAAGAAGCTACGTATGCATACCGGGGTCGCCGACATTCTTCGGAAATTTTCGCCAGAAGTCATCGTATTTCATGGGTTGTGCGGCTGGGAGTTGCGCAGCGTGGCTAAATACAAGCGCGACAATCCCCATATTCGTCTGTACGTCGACAGTCATGAAGATGCGAATAACAGCGCGACCGGTACGCTTTCGAAAATACTCCACCGCTTTTACTATCGCCCGATCATTCGCAGCGCTTTGTCCTCAATGGATAAAGTACTGTGTATTTCGTTGGAAACGATCGATTTTTGTCGAAAACAGTACGGCATCGACCCTGAGCAGATGGAGTTCTTTCCACTCGGTGGCTACATTGCTGATGATGAGGCCTATCAAGCAAATCGCACCCAGGGCCGTGTAGCTCATGCGATAGAAGACGGTCAGACAGTCTTCCTTCAATCAGGTAAGTTCGATAGCAAGAAAAAGCTTATCGAAAGCCTTACGGCCTTCAGTGCGACCCGATCCGAAGATTTTCGCTTTTTGATCGTAGGGCGTGTCCACGAATCGATAGAGGCCCAAGTCACTCAGCTTTCAGCAGCAGACCCACGGATTCGCTTCCTGGGATGGAAGACTGCTGATGAATTGTACGTATTGTTATGCGCCGCTGATGTCTACATTCAGCCAGGTAGTCAATCTGCCACCATGCAGATGAGTCTATGCGCCCGACGTCCAGTGATCATCGCGGATGTGCCTAGCCATCAACCATTCGTTAAAGGTAATGGTTGGAAAGTGAGCAATCAGGATCAACTGACCAGCGCGTTCAAAGCGATCGACAGAGACCCGTCGGTGCTGGGAGAAATGTCACAGCGCTCTTTGGAAATCGCATCCGACCTTTTAGACTATCGCCGCATGGCGAAGCGCCTTTTGGTTTAACCACGGAATCTACAATGGCCCACTACCAGATCTGTACCCAATGCATCATGGATACGCGCGATCCTCGAATTTCGTTTGATGCCAATGGAGTCTGCGACTACTGCAATAACTTCAACTCGACGATCAAGCCGAACTGGCATACCGACCAGCGAGGTGAAACCGAGCTAATGGCGTTGGCTGAAAAGATCAAGGCGCATGGCCGTGGCAAGGATTTCGACTGCATCATCGGTTTGAGTGGGGGGCTGGATAGTTCCTATGCCGCTTATGTTGCCAAGGAGAAAATGGGCCTTCGGCCGCTGCTGTTCCACGTCGATGCAGGTTGGAACACCGATCAGGCTGTGGGCAACATTGAAAAGCTTGTAGATGGGCTTGGCCTTGATCTGTATACAGAGGTGGTCAACTGGGAAGAAATGAAGGACCTGCAAAAGGCTTTTCTGCGCTCGCAAATTGCCGACCAGGATTTACCTCAGGATGCCGCGTTCTTCTCAGGTCTCTACAAATTTGCCCGCGAGCACCGGATCAAGTATGTCCTGACCGGTGCGAACTACTCGACCGAATGCTGTCGAGAGCCAGAAGAGTGGGGTGGGTACCCTGGGATCGACAAGACCTTGTTCAAGGACATTCATCGTCGCTTCGGGACCCGTCAGCTCAACAGCTTCCCGCTGACCGACATACTGATCTACAAGGTACTGTACCAGCGCATCCTTGGTATGGAAGTGGTCAAACCATTGAACCTTGTCCCTTACATCAAGAAAGATGCCGAGGACACGCTGGAGCAGAAATTTGGCTGGAAGCGCTTCAAGCACAAACACCACGAGTCGCGTTTTACACGTTTCTACGAAGATTACTGGATGCCGCGCAAGTTTGGTTATGAGAAACGTCGCGCTCATTTCTCCAGTCTGATCATGACCGGCCAGATGACTCGCGAAGCTGCGCTTGAACGTATCGCGGTGCCGGAACTCGACGAGCAGTTTCTTAAGGCCGAGTTCGAGTACGTCGCGAATAAGCTCGATCTGACGGTCGAGCAGCTTCAAGAAATTTTTGAAGGCGAGAACAAGACCTATCACGATTACCGTAACAAACGCTTTCTGATTGGCGTTGGTTCGCGTGTAATGAGCGCTTTGGGCTTGGAAAGAAGGCTTTTCAGATGATCACCATCATCGATTACGGATTGGGTAACATTCAGGCTTTTGTGAATGTTTACAAGCGCTTGAACATTCCTGTCAAAGTTGCCAAGCACGCTGATGATCTACGTGATGTGCAGCGCCTCATTCTCCCGGGGGTAGGTGCCTTCGATCATGCCATGGAACGCCTGGATGCTTCGGGTATGCGCCCTGCATTGGAGCAGATGGTTCGTTTTGAGAAAGTGCCGGTTCTTGGCATCTGTGTTGGTATGCAGATACTGGCAGCGGCAAGCGAAGAAGGTTCGTTACCTGGCCTGGGCTGGGTAGAGGGGCGGGTGAAGGCATTCGCCAATGCGCCGGGTCTCAAGGACCTTCCATTGCCTCATATGGGCTGGAATGACGTGCGTCCAATGCCTGGATCGGCCCTGTTCAAAGGCATGGAGGAGGATGCCAGGTTCTATTTCCTGCATTCTTTCTATTTTGACTGCGAAGGCTCCGATGGGGCTGGCGCTTCTGCATCCTACGGTCATGACTTTGTTTGTGCGGTCGCGCAAGGTAACGTTTTCGGAGTGCAGTTTCACCCCGAAAAAAGTCATCACTGGGGCCACAACCTCCTGAAGAACTTCGCGGAAATTTGACATGCTCAGGCCCAGAATTATTCCTTGCCTTTTGATTCAGGATGGCGGGCTGGTAAAGACAGTTCGTTTTAAGGACCCTAAATATGTTGGAGATCCGATCAATGCGGTCAGGATTTTCAATGAAAAAGAAGCCGATGAACTGGTTGTGCTGGATATCGATGCATCGGTGAAAGGCATGGAGCCCAACTACCAGCGCATTGCGAACCTGGCAGCGGAATGCCGTATGCCACTATGCTATGGCGGTGGCGTGCGCACCCCGGAACAGGCCAGGAAAATTATCAGTCTGGGCGTGGAAAAGGTCGCAATCAGTGCGGCAGCCTTGGAAAACCCGCTATTAATTACCCAGATCGCTGAAGAAATTGGGCGTCAGAGCGTGGTTGTGGTTCTTGACCATAAGCGTCGGCTACTTGGCAGTACTCAGGATGTGTGGACTCATAACGGTACACGCAATACCAAACGCTCTGTACTCGAGGTTGCCGCCGAGATGGCGGAGCTCGGCGCAGGCGAGATTGTCATCAACTCAATCGACAACGACGGTCGCATGAAGGGTTACGATGTTGACCTGGCTATCAAGCTTCGGCAGGCCGTTAAGATCCCGATTACCATCCTCGGCGGGGGTGGTTCGCTCGATGACATGCACAAGGTCATTGCCAAGTGCGGTGTGGTAGGTGTTTCAGCCGGCAGTTTCTTTGTTTTCAAAGGACCTTACCGTGCCGTATTGATCAGTTATCCGAGCGCTCAGCAAAAGGATGACGTCATCTATTCAGCCTTGCAATCAAACTGACAGACGCTTGCATCGAATTCAGGACTCATTATGTTCAGTGGAAAAAAGCTTCTTATCTCAGGCGGCACCGGATCATTTGGCAATGCGGTCCTCAAGCGCTTTCTCGATACCGATATTGCGGAAATTCGCATATTCAGCCGTGACGAGAAAAAACAGGATGACATGCGCAAGCGCTATGCCAATAGCAAGCTGAAGTTTTACATAGGTGATGTGCGCGATTACCAGAGCGTCCTGAATGCGACTCGCGGTGTCGATTACATTTTTCATGCGGCAGCCTTGAAGCAGGTCCCTTCTTGTGAGTTTCACCCTATGGAGGCAGTCAAAACGAATGTCATTGGTACTGAGAACCTCCTTGAAGCGGCCATCCAGAATGGCGTGCGGCGGGTTGTATGCTTAAGCACCGACAAAGCGGTGTATCCGATCAATGCCATGGGTATTTCCAAGGCGATGATGGAAAAGGTCATGGTGGCCAAGTCGCGCAATGTTGACGAGCGTAAGACGGTGATCTGCGGGACCCGTTATGGGAACGTCATGGCCTCGCGTGGCTCGGTGATTCCATTGTTCATCGAGCAGATTCGTCAAGGCGTTCCGTTGTCGATTACAGACCCGAATATGACCCGCTTCATGATGACGCTGGCGGATGCAGTCGACCTCGTCTTGTATGCTTTCGAGCATGGCAATAGCGGTGATCTGTTTGTGCAGAAAGCACCAGCAGCTACGGTGGAAACCCTTGCCAGGGCCCTCACTGAGATGCTTGGAAAACCCGAACACCCGATTCAGGTGATTGGTACTCGCCATGGTGAAAAGCTCTATGAAGCACTGCTCAGCCGTGAAGAAATGGCTTGTGCCGAAGACATGGGAGACTACTTCCGCGTCCCACCAGACCTGCGTGATTTGAACTACAGCAAGTTCGTCGAACAGGGCGAGGAAAAAATCTCCCATACGGAAGACTACAACTCACACAACACCGAACGTCTTGACGTAACCGGTATGCAGCAGTTGCTGTTGAAACTGGACTTTATCCAAGCCATCCAGCGTGGTGAACACGCCACGCCGGAGGAATGACATATGAAAGTTTTGATTACCGGCATCGACGGCTTCATTGGTCGTAACCTGGTAGCGCACCTCCGCGAGCGAGCCGATGTCCAGATTCTGGGTTTTGCTCGTGGCGAGGAGCCTGCGGTATTGGCGGCTCGGGTTGCCGAGGCTGATTGCATCTTTCATTTGGCTGGTGTCAATCGACCTCAGGACCCCGCTGAGTTCAAGCGTGGGAATAGTGACCTCACCCAGCAATTGTGCGATTCCCTATCGGCTTCAGGGAAAAAGACACCACTGATTTACTCCTCCTCAATTCAGGCCGATCGTGACAACCCCTACGGTCAGAGCAAGCGGGCGGCCGAAAGTGCCCTGGCAGTGCTGGCCAAGGAACAGGGAAGTCCTGTCTATGTGTTCCGTCTGCCGAATGTATTCGGCAAGTGGGCGCGCCCAAACTACAATTCGGCAGTTGCAACCTTTTGCCATAACATTGCTCGGGATCTGCCTATTCAGATCAATGATGAAGCAGCGCCCTTAAGCCTTGTATACGTCGACGATGTCGTTCGTCATTTCATGGCGATAATGGATGGTGCAGAGGCTAACCCTGGCAAGGTTGAGGTTGAGCCGGTGTACGCCACCACGGTTGGCGCGGTCGCCGAGCAGCTGCGCGCGTTTCGTGACAGCCGTACCACGCTGATCACCGAGTCGGTTGGTACCGGTCTTGTACGCGCACTCTACTCCACTTATTTGAGTTATCTGCCGACGGAATCCTTTACCTACGAGGTGCCCAAGTACGGTGATCCTCGTGGTGTGTTTGTGGAAATGTTGAAGACGCCCGATGCTGGGCAGTTTTCTTATTTTACTGCGCACCCGGGCATCACCCGGGGCGGCCATTATCACCATTCAAAAACCGAAAAGTTTCTGGTGATCAAAGGCAAGGCCAACTTCCGCTTCCGTCATATTGTGTCTGGTGAGTTCTACGAGCTACAGACCACTGGTGAAACGCCGACGATCGTCGAGACGGTCCCAGGGTGGACGCACGACATCACCAATGTTGGTGATGAGGAAATGATTGTGATGCTGTGGGCCAATGAGATTTTTGACCGTGAACATCCGGATACTTATGCGATGCCTGTGTGTCAATAAGTGAGATGATTCAGGGAGAGAGCTTTATGAAGAAAATGAAAGTTGTTACTGTCGTTGGTACCCGTCCGGAAATCATCCGTTTGTCTCGCGTCATGGCGGCGCTGGATCGACATTGCGAACATATTTTGGTCCATACCGGCCAGAACTACGATTATGAACTCAATGAAATCTTCTTCCAAGATCTGGGGATTCGTAAACCTGACCATTTTCTCAATGCTGCGGGTGCATCTGGTGCAGAAACCATCGGCAATGTCATCATTGCTGTCGATCGCGTGCTGGCACAAGTAGAGCCAGAAGCACTTTTGGTGTTGGGTGATACCAATAGCTGTATGGCCGTCATTCCAGCCAAACGTCGCAAGATTCCGACATTCCATATGGAGGCCGGCAACCGTTGCTTTGACATGCGTGTGCCTGAAGAGATCAATCGTCGTATTGTTGATCACACGGCTGATATCAACCTGACTTACAGCACCATCGCTCGCGATTACCTGCTTCGCGAGGGCTTGTCTCCGGACATGGTAATCAAGACCGGTAGCCCGATGTTTGAAGTGCTTTCGCATTACCGTCCGCAGATCGATGCGTCGGACGTCCTCGAGCGCCTGGGGCTGCAAGAAGGAAAGTTCTTCGTGGTCAGTGCCCACCGTGAAGAAAATATCGAAACCGATAAGAATTTTCTCAAATTGGTCGAAGTTCTCAATACCGTTGCACAGCTGTACGGCCTGCCGGTAATCGTATCTACCCATCCGCGCACCCAGAAGCGCGTCGATGCGCTGGGCGTGACCTTTCACGCCAACGTCCGACTGCTGAAGCCTCTGGGGTTCACCGACTACAACAAGCTGCAGTTGGCATCCAAGGCCGCGTTGTCGGACAGCGGTACCATCAATGAAGAGTCGTCGATTTTGAACTTCCCCGCGCTGAACCTGCGTGAAGCCCATGAGCGGCCAGAAGGGATGGAAGAAGCTGCAGTCATGATGGTGGGGTTGGAGGTCGAGCGAGTACTGCAAGGCTTGGAATTGATAGAAAGCCAAAGCAGGGGTGACGCGCGAAGCTTCCGCCTGGTGGAAGACTACAGCATGCCGAATGTTTCCGAGAAAGTGGTACGAATCATTCATAGCTACCGTGACTATGTGATGCGTACTGTCTGGAGAAGGTACTAATCAGGATGGCCACTCGTGTTCTTCTGCTGACCCAGTGGTTTGATCCAGAACCCACATTCAAAGGCCTGGTCTTCGCGCGAGAATTGGTTGCGCAGGGGTTTGAAGTCGAAGTTGTCACCGGATTCCCAAACTATCCCGGTGGCAAGCTCTACGCAGGCTACCGTGTCAAGTTCATACAGCGAGAAGTTATAGATGGAGTGACGCTCACTCGTGTGCCGCTTTACCCCAGTCACGGGCAAAGCGGAATTGGTCGTGTGCTAAATTACGCCAGTTTTGCAGCCAGCAGCCTGTTTTACGGGCTTTTCGCAGCGAAAAAACCGGATGTTATCTATGCCTATCATCCGCCGTTGACGGTTGGCATTGCGGCCTCGTTGATTCGGTTGTTCAGGCGTGTTCCGGTGGTTTATGACATTCAGGACATGTGGCCAGATACGCTGAAGGCGACGGGGATGTTTTCCAATGAGAAAGCGCTCAAGGTTGTTGCCCGAGTATGCGACTGGGTTTACAAACGAGTCGATCAGATTGTTGTACTGTCTCCCGGTTTCAAACGACTTTTGATAGAGCGCGGCGTGCCTGCGCAGAAAATCGATATCATTTACAACTGGTGTGCAGAAGAGATGGTATGCGCGCCAGACGCTCCCCTCCCTAGCCACTTTCCTGATGCCTCACGGTTCCGACTATTGTTTGCGGGAAACATGGGTAAGGCACAATCGTTGGAGACGGTGATTGCTGCGGCCGAGTTACTGAAAGTCCGTGCCCCGGCGTTCATGTTTGTGTTTCTTGGTGGCGGAGTGGAAGTCGCTCGTCTACGGGATCTGGCTGCCACCAAGGGGCTGGATAATGTGACTTTCCTTCCCGGTGTTCCGATGCCGGAAGTGGGAGCCTATCTTGCTCATGCCGACGCATTGTTGGTGCATCTGAAAAAAGATCCGCTGTTTACCATTACCATTCCCTCCAAGACTCAAGCCTATATGGCAGCTGGAAAACCTGTGCTCATGGCAGTGGACGGGGATGCGGCCGATCTTGTACGTGCAGCGGGCTGTGGCGTGGTGAGTGAGTCAGATAATCCGGAGTCACTTGCCGAGGCCGGGCTGGCATTGATGCGCCTTTCCCAGCAAGAGCGTCTGGAAATGGGACGTAAGGGGCAGGATTATTACCAGAAAGAGCTGTCGTTGCGAGTGGGCGTTGAGCGTTTCGGGGTGCACTTTCGTCAGTTGCGAAAATGATCGACGTGTTCGTGTTGTACCTGGCTTATGTCCATGGTTAAGGGGCTCTAATGTTAAAGCGTTGTTTCGACATCCTCGCAGCAGGGGCAGGGCTGATACTGCTCTCTCCGGTGATAGCCGTCGTTGCCTACCTGATTCGCCAGCGGCTCGGCTCGCCAGTTCTTTTCCGGCAAATCAGGCCTGGATTGGATGGTAAGCCCTTTGAGATGATCAAGTTCCGCACGATGCGCGATGCGCAGGATGCTCACGGCAACCCTTTGCCAGATGCTCAGCGCATGACACCTTTTGGCAGTTTTCTGCGCTCCAGTAGCCTGGACGAGTTACCTGAGCTCTGGAACGTGATCAAGGGTGATATGAGTCTGGTTGGCCCCCGCCCTTTGTTGATGGAGTACTTGCCCCTGTATGACGCGCAACAGCGTCGGCGACATGAGGCTCGTCCGGGGGTTACCGGGTGGGCGCAGATCAATGGGCGCAACGCATTGTCATGGGAAGACAAATTTAAACTGGATGTTTGGTATGTGGAAAACCAATCGCTATGGCTTGATATCAAGATTATTTTGCTGACGATCAAGAAGGTATTGGTCAGGGATGGCATCAGCGGAGACGGTGAAGTCACGATGTCCAAATTTACCGGATCGAAAAAATGAAGACGCTCGCCATATTGGGAGCCAGTGGTCATGGCAAAGTGGTTGCTGATGCAGCCGAGGATAGTGGCTGGGATGCCATCGAGTTCTTTGACGATGCATGGCCGGGGCTTTCTACAAACGGCGTATGGCCGGTAGTCGGCACCGGTGCCGACCTGCTTGGACGGGTACAGGATTACCAGGGCGTATTGATCGCGATTGGCAACAACGAGGTGCGCCAGCGCAAACTGATCGAGTTGAAGGCCGCGGGCGCAAATTTGCCAACGTTATTGCATCCGACAGCAGTGGTTAGCCGCTACGCAACACTAGGCCCGGGCACCGTCGTACTTGCCACTGCGGTGGTGAATGCTTTTGCCCGAATCGGAGAATGCTGCATCGTCAATACCGGTAGCAGCGTAGATCATGACTGCAACTTGGGTGACTGCGTACATGTCTGCCCCGGTGCAAGGCTGGCAGGGATGGTAAGGGTTGGGGATTTGAGCTGGATTGGTATCGGTGCCTGTGTTCGGCAGGTGCTGGAAATTGGCTCCAGGGTGGTCGTGGGAGCGGGAGCCGCTGTGGTGGGTAATATCTCTGATAACATGACTGTGGCAGGCGTACCCGCGCGCGTAATTGGTAGTACCTGAAGCATTTTTCGAGTTCACGGATGGTCAGTGCTTGAGTAGCCAAGTGGTCTATCGAATAGCCGACAGCTCCTTTTCAATTCTGGATAGCAGGTAAATGCTGTGTTGAATACCCCATTTTCCCCTTGGCCTTGCTTCACTGAAGAAGAGGCCGATGCCGTTCGTAATGTTGTGCTGTCCAACAAGGTCAATTACTGGACCGGGCAGGAGTGTCGGGAGTTTGAAAAGGCTTTTGCCCTTTGGGCAGGCACCGAGTATGCGATTGCGCTGGCGAACGGAACCGTTGCACTGGACTTGGCGTTGCACGCGTTGGGGATCGGTGCCGGTGATGAAGTCATCGTCACCTCGCGTACTTTCCTTGCGTCGGTCTCGAGTATTGTCAATGCGGGCGCGGTACCGGTTTTCGCGGACGTCGACCGAGACTCCCAGAACATCACCGCCGAGTCCATCAAAGCAGTGATGACACCTCGTACTCGGGGCATTATCTGCGTACATCTTGCCGGCTGGCCTTGTGACATGGATCCGATCATGGCATTGGCGGCCAGGCACGACCTGAAAGTGATCGAGGATTGTGCCCAGGCCCATGGCGCGCGCTATAAAGGGCGTCCGGTGGGTTCGATTGGTCATGTTGGCGCCTGGTCGTTCTGCCAGGACAAGATCATGACCACGGGGGGCGAGGGCGGCATGGTAACCACCAGCGATCGCAAGCTCTGGGCCGACATGTGGGCGTTCAAGGACCACGGTAAGAGCTGGGAGGCGGTGTACGAGCGCGAACATGCTCCGGGGTTCCGCTGGTTGCATGAAAGCTTCGGTACCAACTGGCGCATGCTGGAGGTCCAGGGGGCGATTGGTCGTATCCAGTTGGAGCGTATGCCCACCTGGCAAGCTTCTCGTCTGAAGAATGCTGAAAAGATATGGGCATGCGCTTCAATGGTGCCTGGGTTGCGGGTACCAGCTGTCAGTTCTGATGTTACTCACGCCGCATACAAGTGCTATGTCTTCGTTGATCCAAATGTACTGGCCGAAGGTTGGACGCGAGATCGCGTTATTGCTGAGATTGTTACGCGTGGCGTGCCCTGTTTTGCCGGCTCCTGTTCTGAGGTCTACCTGGAAAAAGCATTCGACAATACCGGCTGGCGCCCTGAGCATCGGCTGCCGGTTGCCCAGGAGTTGGGGGACACGAGTCTTATGTTCCTTGTTCACCCAACCTTGACGGAAGCGGAGATGGAGAAGACCTGTGCTGTGTTGCAGGCGGTGATGGCGCAGGCGTCTCGTTAGACTGTGGACTCGCCTTTACGCGGCCATTGAAAGGTTTGGATCACGTATCACAAGTACTCAGGGGATTGTGGTGGGGCTCACTCAGGATGATTGATCATTTTCGTAACTGGCTTCTAGGCCTGCCTCGCCGTCAAAAGCGGCTGATTCAGGTTACTGCAGACACTCTGTTGGTCTGGATCGCTCTCTGGCTGGCATTCATGGTGCGCTTGGGCATCGATGAGATGGCCAACCCGATTGTCGAGCATGTTTGGCTATTTGTGTGCGCGCCGGTTGTCGCAATTCCCCTGTTTATACGGTTTGGTATGTACCGGGCGGTCATGCGTTATTTCGGTAATGACGCACTGATCGCGATCATCAAAGCGGTGAGCCTCTCCGCACTGATATTGGGCGTTGTGGTGTATTGGTACAGTAATCACCAGAACGTGGTGCCTCGTTCAATCATATTCAATTACTGGTGGCTGAGCTTGATCATGGTCGGCGGTTTGCGCTTGGCGATGCGTCAGTATTTTCTGGGGGACTGGTTTACGGCCGCTCAGCATGTGCCATTCACCAATCGTGATGATGGGTTGCCCAAAGTGGCCATATACGGTGCTGGCGCTGCCGGCAATCAGCTCGTAGCGGCATTGCGCATGGGTAAGGTCATGCGTCCAGTTGCTTTTATCGATGATGACGGCAGCATTGCTGATCGAGTCATCTCCGGATTGCAGGTTTATGCGCCTCGCAGTATTCAGCGAATGATTGATGCTACTGGCGCCCAGGAAGTACTCCTGGCCATTCCTTCTGCACCACGTGGTCGTCGACGGGAAATATTGGGTTTTCTCGAAGGCTTTCCGTTACATGTGCGAAGCGTACCCGGCTTCATGGATCTGGCGAGTGGTCGTGTCAAGGTTGACGACATCCAGGAGGTGGATATTGCCGACCTGCTGGGCCGAGACGCAGTACCAGCCCAGGAAGACCTCCTTGAGCGCTGTATTGTTGGGCAGTCAGTGTTGGTTACCGGGGCAGGAGGGTCAATTGGTTCGGAGCTTTGTCGGCAGATTCTCGGCCTGGGCCCGAAGGTGCTGATATTGTTCGAGCACAGCGAATTTAACCTCTACAGCATCCTGACGGAGTTGGAACAACGTGTGACCCGGGAGTCGCTTCCGACACGCTTGCTGCCTATCCTCGGTTCGGTCCGCAATCAGCCGCAATTGCTCGATATCATGAAGACCTGGCGTGTGGATACGGTATATCACGCTGCCGCGTATAAACATGTTCCGATGGTCGAACATAATATCGCCGAAGGCGTATTGAACAACGTGATTGGAACACTCAATACCGCCCAGGCAGCATTGCAGGCAGGGATTGCCAATTTTGTGCTGATTTCGACAGACAAGGCAGTACGCCCGACAAATGTAATGGGCAGCACTAAGCGCCTGGCTGAAATGACGTTGCAAGCATTGAGCCGGGAGCTGGCTCCGGTACTGTTCGGTGATGCAGGAAATGTATCGCAGGTGAATAAAACCCGTTTCACCATGGTTCGTTTTGGAAATGTACTCGGATCTTCCGGGTCGGTCATTCCTCTGTTCCATAAGCAAATCAAGGCCGGAGGGCCGCTGACGGTCACGCACCCGAAGATAACTCGCTACTTCATGACCATCCCGGAAGCAGCTCAATTGGTGATCCAGGCTGGCTCGATGGGACAGGGTGGAGATGTTTTTGTACTCGACATGGGTGAACCGGTAAAAATTATCGAGTTGGCAGAGAAAATGATTCACCTCTCAGGCTTGAGTGTTCGTTCCGATCGGAACCCCCATGGTGATATCGCTATTGAGTTCACCGGATTGCGGCCCGGTGAAAAACTCTACGAAGAGCTACTCATTGGTGACAACGTCGTTGCTACACGTCATCCAATGATCATGAGCGCCCAGGAAGATTATCTGGCGTGGGATGTGATGAAGGAAAAACTGGACCAGTTGCTTGCAGCAGTTTCCCAGGATGATTACAGCCGGGTGAGGCAGTTGCTTCGGGAAACTGTCAGCGGTTACGCACCCGATGGCGAGATTGTCGACTGGATTTACCAGCAGCGTCGACTTGACCCATAAAGAATATTGCTTTGCCGTGAGTCGCTTCCGGCACGGCGATTTTTCTGAGCGTGCAGGTATGCCGCCGGGGCAGCGTGATCGATTTTGTAATGAATGCGTCGAGCAATGGGTTTGATTCTCGGCATCTTCGGTCTAGGTTTCAAAAGCAGCCAATGGAAAAGCTGCCTCAGAAACCTACCCAAGG
>RCUI01000039.1_pt1 | contig 47193 bp, 39 predicted proteins | sample 2166121 | NCBI WGS metagenome assembly RCUI01 (sample SAMN09932700, study PRJNA488358) | compost metagenome | feature: garden; material: soil; isolation source: compost soil in succinic acid-enriched culture | place: Germany: Experimental Botanical Garden Goettingen | collected 2016-01-27
TGAGGCAGAGCGAGACAAAGCGGGAGCAGCGGACGGCTTGGCGCATGGGGCGAACGGCTCTGATGGGATGACAGCGGTAATGCCGAAAAAATGGCTCGGCTAAGACTGCGATCCTCAACACAAGGTTCACGAGCAAACGGTACAAATTTAATGCCGGCTGGCGCGATCGCCAACCGCCTGGACACTGGCATGGTGCGCGTCGCGAACGCTACAGGCTCTCGTCGAGGAACTTGACCACGGTACCCATGCAGGCCACCCGCTCCTCCACATGGGGCATGTGGCTGGAGTTCTCGAACAATGCCCAGCGGATGCCCGGGATCAGGTCCAAGTACGGCTTGACCACCAGCGGCGTGGCTTCGTCATAGTGTCCTGATATCAGCAGGCTCGGCACGTTGATCTGCGGCAGGCGGTCGACGATGCTCCAGTCCTTGGTGCTGCCGATGATGTGGAACTCGTTGGGTCCGGTCATGGCGTGGTACACGGTCGGGTCGGCATCGACCTGGGCGAAGGTGCGGGCCACCTCGTCCGGCCAGGGGTTCAGGCGGCACACGTGACGATCGTAGAACACCCGGGTGGCGGCAATGTAGTCGGCGGCGGTGTAGTCGCCCACGGCTTCATGGCGCAGCAGTGTGGCCTGCACGTCCTTGGGCAGCTTCTCGCGCAGGCGGTTGGCCTCCCTGACCCAGGTGCGCATGTCTGCCGGCGAGTTGGCGATCACCAGGCAACGCAGGCCCGCCGGGCGCTGCACCGCGTGCTCGCTGGCCAGCATGCCACCCCAGGACTGGCCCAGCAGGGCGTAGCGGTCGCTGATACCCAGGTGCTCGAGCAGGTTGTCGAGCTCTTCCATGAACAGCTTCACCGTCCAGAACGACGACGGCATCTGCGGCAGGTGGGTCGAACGGCCATTGCCCAGCTGGTCATAGTGGATGACCGGGTAGCCACCGGCCGCGACATCCTTGTAGGCATCGACATAATCGTAGGTGCAGCCCGGCCCGCCATGCAGGATGACCAGCGGGGTGCGACCACCATCCAGGTCACCCGTGACGCGGTACCAGGTCTGATAGTCGCCGAACGGGGCAAAACCTTCATGCGATTTGATGAGTTCCATTTCATCCGGCTCCGTGCGAATCGTGAAGCACACAATATCGCTACGCACGACGAGGCATAACTAGAGAGTTCTCTAGGTTTTCGGATTTTTTACCACTCAATTGTCGAGCAGACGGTAGTGCACCGCCCGGGCGACCGCCTGGACCCGGTTCTTCGCCCCCAGCTTGTGCATGGCCGAGGTCAGGTGCAGGGAGACCGTGGCCAGCGAGCGGGTGAGCATCTCGGCGATCTGCGCTGCGGTCAGGCCTTCGGCAGCCCAGCGCAGGCACTCGAGCTCACGGCGGGTCAGGCGGATGGCGCGGCTGGCGGCCTCCTTGCCCAGCAGGGGATAGGCGGCCTCCTGCAAGGCATGGGCGATCAGGCTGAAGTCGGCGAGGTGTTCCCGGGCATCGTCCAGGTCACGCTGACTGGCCTGGGGACGCAGGCCGGTCAGGGTCGCCAGCCCGCCGCGCGGCAGGTGGATGGGCACGGTGACGCCGCAGGCCAGTTGCGCATCGAGCAGGTAACCGACCACCGGCGCATGGCGGCGATCGATCAGGCGCTGCAGGACCGTCTCGCCCTTGGGCAGGTAGGACCAGGCGAACGGCGCGATGGAGGAAACGGCCAGTTGCTGCACCGGGTCGATCTGGTAGAAGCCATCGGAGCACCACAGGTCCTGCCAATCCCTCGGGGTCTGGCGCAGCCTGACCACGGCGGGGGTGATCAATTCGCCGAGGTGATCCAGCGGCACCGGGCTGTAGTCGTACACGAGGGCATCGAAGCCCAGTTGCGCCGCCAGCTCGGCGACGCTGTCCATCTGTTCGTCCAGATTACTGTCCGACGCCAGACGGGTATGGAGATCAGCCAGCTTGGCCTGCATTCCTTACACTCCCTGTGTATACCCTGTTGGATTTCCATCTTGAAGTCCGCCGAGTAGAATGCCACGGCTCGGCGCGGGACTGCCAGACAAAACCTATAAGAAATACTAGCTTGTAGGCGGCGCACTCTCCTGTGCAGGGTATAGCTGTAAGCCATGGCCAACAGGAGAGTAGCGATGTGGCGTGAGATGCAACCTGACCAGCAGTTCAACGTATCGGTCGATGGCCACAATCTCGTGGTGTACAGCTTTGGCGAAGGGGACGAGGTACTGCTGTGCCTCAACGGCGGGCCGGGCCTGCCCTGCGACTACCTTCGCGATGCCCATGCCTGGCTCAGGGACAAGGGCATCCGCGTGGTCGCCTTCGACCAGTTGGGGACCGGCGCCTCCGACCGCCCCGACGACGACAGCCTGTGGAACATCACCCGCTACGTGGCCGAGGTCGAGCAGGTCCGCCAGGCCCTGGACCTGGGTCGCGTGCATATGCTGGGGCACTCCTGGGGCGGCTGGCTGGCGATCGAATACGCCATCCACCATCCGCAGTCGCTGAAAAGCCTCATTCTGGAAAACACCGTCGGCGACATCCCGCACCTGATCAGCGAGCTGGAACGCCTGCGCAGTGCCCTGGGCAGCGAAACCGTGGCGATGATGCAGCGCTACGAGGCCCAGGGGAACCTCGATCATCCCCAGTACCAGGCAGCCATCACCCTGCTCAACTACCGTCACGTGTGCCGCCTCGACGAGTGGCCGGCGCCGGTCAAACGCTCGCTGGGCGACTGGAACATGGGCCCCTACACCACCATGCAGGGGCCCAACGAATTCCTCTATATCGGCAACCTCAAGGACTGGAACCGCCTGGAGCAAATGCGCGAGTTCCAAATGCCGGTCCTGATCACCACCGGCCAGCACGACGAACTGTCCCCCGCCTGCGCCCTGCGCATGAAACTGGCACTGCATGACCAGGCCGAGCTGCACGTGTTCCCCAACAGCAGCCACATGCCGTTCTACGAAGAGCCGCAAGCCTACTTCCCGGTGTTGCTGGATTTCCTGCAGCGCAACCGGGGCTGATCGATGAACCTGGCACGCTACCGGTTCGTCCTGATCCGTCCGTTGCAGCTGCTGCCGGTGCTGCTGGGTATCAGCATCATCACCTTCGTGCTGGTCCGTTCGATTCCGGGCGATCCGGCGCGGGTGCTGCTGGGTGCGCGCAGCACTCCGGATGCGATTCAGAAGATCCGCGCCCAGTTTGGCCTGGACGAGCCGATCTGGGTGCAGTACCTGTACTTCCTGAAGAACCTGCTCAACGGCGACCTGGGCAAATCGCTGCTGTACAAGATCGACGCCCTGCCCCTGATCGCCAGCCGCATCGAGCCCACCCTGATGCTGGTGCTCGGCAGCGTGCTGCTGGCGCTGCTCATCGCCGTGCCGCTAGCCATTCTCGCCGCCCGCAACAAGGGCGGCTGGACCGACAACCTGATCCGCCTGTTCACCACCGCCGGCCTGGGCCTGCCGGCCTTCTGGCTGGGCCTGATGCTGATCCTGCTGTTCAGCGTGCACTGGGGGCTGTTCCCGGTGTCCGGTTATGGCCGGACCTGGGCCGACAAGATGCATCACCTGGTGCTGCCCTGCCTGACCATCGCCCTGGCGCTCTCGGCGGTACTGGTGCGCAACCTGCGGGCCAGCATCCTGCTGGAGATGCAGGCCGACCACGTCACCGCGGCCCGCGCCCGCGGCCTTGGCGAAGGCGCGCTGCTGCGGCGGCACATCTTGCCCAACTCCATGGTGCCGACGATCAACCTGCTGGCGGTCAACATCGGCTGGCTGATCAGCGGCACCGTGGTGATCGAAAGCCTGTTCTCCCTGCCCGGCATCGGCCAGTTGCTGGTGCGCGGCATCTTCACCCGCGACTACATGGTGGTCCAGGGCGTGGCCATGGTGCTGGCCTGTGCCACGGTGGCGGTGAACTTCATCGCCGACGTGGCGACCACCGCCCTCGATCCGCGGGTGAAGATCCAATGAGCCACAGTCCCAGCCCCACGCTTTCCCTCCGCTGGCGCCTGGGCTGGAACCTGCGCAACGGTCGCCTGACCCTGTACTGCGGCCTCGCCATCGTCCTCGGCTGGTGCCTGCTGGCGCTGTGCGCACCATGGATCGCCCCGTTCGACCCGCTGATGCAGAACGGCGAGCTGCGCCTGGCCGCCCCCAGCCTGGCGCACCCCTTCGGCACCGACAATTTCGGCCGCGACGTGCTGTCGCGGGTGATCTGGGGCGCGCGCACCGACTTGCAGATGGCCCTGATCGGGGTGATCTTCCCGTTCCTGCTGGGCACCTGCATCGGCGCCATTTCCGGCTACATCGGCGGCTTGCTGGACAACGCCTGCATGCGCCTGATCGACATCGTCCTGGCCTTCCCCTTCCTGGTGCTGATGCTGGCGATCATGGCCATTCTCGGCCCGGGCCTTGGCAGCTTCTATATCGCCATGGCCCTGGTCGGCTGGGTGTCCTATGCACGGCTGATCCGCTCACAGATCCTCGTGCTCAAGGAAAGCGACTTCGCCCTGGCCGCCAGGAGCCTGGGCTTCAGCCACCGGCGCACGCTGTTCGGCCACCTGCTGCCCAATGCCCTGTTCGGCTCGGTTGTGTTCTGCATGTCGGACGCGGTGCTGGTGCTGCTCAACGGCGCCGCCGTCAGCTACCTGGGCCTTGGCGTGCAGCCACCGACCCCGGAGTGGGGCTCGATGGTGGCCGAGGGCCAGAGCTTCATCACCAGCGCCTGGTGGATCTGCACCTTCCCCGGCCTGGCCGTGGTGACCCTGGCCATGGGCTTCAGCCTGCTGGCCGATGGCGTCGCCGAACGCCTTGGAGACCGCTCATGAGCACACCGCTGCTGCAGGTCCGGGAGCTGAGCGTGATCGCCCGCAACGGCCCGCGCGAGATCACCCTGGTCGAGCGCCTGTCTTTCGACCTTGGCCAGGGCGAGATCCTCGGTCTGGTGGGCGAAAGCGGCTCGGGCAAGACCCTGGCCTGCCGTGCCCTCATGCGCCTGCTGCCCTCGCCGAACCTGCGGATCGAGGGCAAGGCCGTGCACCTGGCGGGCCACGACCTGCTGCAACTGGACGAGGCCGGCATGCGCCGCCTACGCGGACGCGAGCTGGGCATGATCTTCCAGAACCCCAGCAGCCACCTGGACCCGTTGATGCGTATCGGCGAGCAGATCGCCGAGGGCATCCGCCTGCACCAGGGCGCCTCGCGCCGCGAGGCTCGGGCCGAGGCCATCGAAGTGCTGCGCCAGGTCGGCATTCCCGATCCGAAAGCCCGGGTGGACAACTACCCTCACGAGTTTTCCGGCGGCATGCGCCAGCGGGCGATGATCGCCGTGGCCCTGGGCTGCAACCCGAAAGTGCTGATCGCCGACGAGCCGACCACGGCCCTGGATGTCACCGTGCAGGCGCAGATCCTGCGCCTGCTGCTGGAGCTGCGTGACCGTCGCGGCTTGTCGATGATCCTGATCAGCCACGACCTGGGGGTGGTGGCGCAGACCTGCGACAGCATCGCCGTGATGTACGCCGGACGTCTCTGCGAGCACGGCGCCAAGCACCAGTTGCTGGCCCATCCACGCCATCCGTACAGTGCCGGGCTGCTGGCCTGCCACCCCGCGGCGCAACGCCAGGTGCGGCTGATGACTACCATTGCCGGGCAACCGCCCCTGCTCGATGCCCTGCCCCCGGGCTGTCGCTTCGAGCCGCGCTGCGCCCAGGCCCTGCCGCTATGCCGGGAGCAGTTGCCGGAGCTGCGTGAGAGCGGCCCCGGCCACCGCCTGGCCTGCCACACCCCGCTGCTGGCCGCAGGCCTGTCATGACCACGCTGTTGCAGGTCAAGGACCTGCATGTACAGTTTTCCGCCGGCGGCGGCGGCCTGTTCGGCCTGCGCCCGCGCAAAGTCAACGCGGTCAACGGCGCCTCGCTGACCCTCGCCGCCGGCCAGACCCTCGGCCTGGTGGGCGAATCGGGCTGCGGCAAGAGCACCCTGGCCCGGGCCATCCTGCAATTGAACCCGGTCACCGCCGGGCAGGTGCTGTTCGACGGCATCGACATGACCCAGGGCCGCAAGGTCGATATCGCCCGCCTGCGCCGCGAGACTGCGATGATCTTCCAGGACCCGTACAGCGCGCTCAATCCAGGCCAGCGCATCGGCCAGATCCTCGCCGAAGTCCTGCAGGTGCAGCGCAAGGTGCCCGCCGAGCGGATCCCGGCGCGGGTCGACGAACTGCTCGAGCTGGTCGGCCTGCACCCCGGGCTGGCCGCACGCAAGCCCGGCTCGCTCAGCGGCGGCCAGTGCCAACGGGTGGGCATCGCCCGAGCCCTGGCCATCGAGCCGCGGCTGATCGTCGCCGACGAATGCGTCGCCGCCCTGGACGTGTCGATCCAGGGGCAGATCATCAACCTGCTGCTGACGCTGCGCGAACGCATGGGCCTGGCGTTGCTGTTCATCACCCACGACCTGGGCGTGGTGCGCCGGCTGTGCGACCGGGTGGCGGTGATGTACCTGGGGCAGATCGTCGAGGAAGGCCCGGTGGACGAGGTGTTCGACGCGCCCCATCACCCCTACACCGCCGCGCTGATCCAGTCGATCGCCGACATCGACCCGGCCCGCCGCCTGCCAGAACGCCCCCTGGCCGGCGAGCCACCGAGCCCGCTGCACCTGCCGTCGGGTTGCGCCTTCCACCCACGCTGCCCGCAGGCGCTGCCCACCTGCAGCGAAACCGCGCCGCCCAGCCACTCACAGGGTGCCCGGCGCCATGCCTGCATCCATCCGCGACCGCCGTACTGACACAACAACCATGACCATCAAACGGAGCTTGAGCATGAAACCTACAGCATTGAAGCTACTCACCGCCGCCGTGCTGGCCGCCAGCACCCTGGCCACCGGCACAACCCTGGCAGCCGGCGTGCTGACCATCGGCTGTCGTGAGGAGAGCACCACCTTCGACCCGATCAAGAGCGCACAGAACCGCGACAGCTGGGTCTTCGCCAACGTCTACGACGTGCTGATCCGGGTCGACAACAGCGGCACCCGGCTGGTCCCGGGCCTGGCCGAAAGCTGGAAGGTCTCCGACGACGGCCTGACCTACACCTTCAAGATCCGCGAAGCCAAGTTCTCCGATGGCTCGCCACTGAGCGCCGGCGATGCGGCGTTCTCCCTGCTGCGCATCCGCGACAACCCCGGCTCGCTGTGGGCCGACTCCTACAAGATCATCGACAAGGCCGACGCCCCGGACGAGCGCACCCTGGTGGTGACCCTGAAGAGCAAGTCGGTGCCGTTCCTCTCGCAACTGGCCACCGCCAACGTCTCGATCCTGTCGAAAAAGGCCATGGATGCGATCGGCGAAGACGCCTACGCCCAGGAGCCGGTGACCTCCGGTGCCTTCAAGGTCAAGGAGTGGCTGCGCGGTGACCGGGTGATCCTGGAAAAGAACCCGCACTTCTGGGAGGCCGACAAGGTCAGCCTGGATGGCGTCGAGTGGATCTCCATCCCCGACGACAACACCCGCATGCTCAAGGTCCAGGCCGGCGAACTGGACTCGGCGATCTTCGTGCCCTTCTCCCGTGTCGATACCCTGCGCAAGGACCCGAGCCTGACCATTCACATCGACCCGTCGACCCGTGAGGACCACCTGCTGATCAACCACGAGAAGGGGTTGCTGGGCCAGGTCGAGGTGCGCGAGGCTATCGACCTGGCGATCGACAAGAAGGCCCTGGTGGACACCGTGACCTTCGGCCACGGCGACGTGGCCTATTCGTACATTCCCAAGGGCGCGCTCTATCACAACGCCAACAACCTACAACGCCCCTTCGACCCGGCCAAGGCCCGCGAGCTGCTGAAGAAGGCTGGCGCCGAGGGGCTCAAGGTCAACTATGTGGTCAACGCCGGCAACGAGGCCGACGAGCAGATCGCCGTGCTGGTGCAGAAGCAGTTGGCCGATGTCGGCATCACCGCCAACCTGCAGAAGGTCGACCCGACCCAGAGCTGGCAGATGCTGGTCGATGGCGATTACGACCTGTCGGTGATGTACTGGACCAACGACGTGCTGGACCCGGACCAGAAGACCACCTTCGTGCTCGGTCACGACACCAACATGAACTACATGACCCGCTACCACAACGACAAGGTCAAGGACCTGGTGGCCGCGGCCCGGGTGGAGATCGACCCGAGCAAACGCAAGCAGATTTACCAGGCACTACAGAAGCAGGCCAAACAGGATGTCCATTGGATCGATCTGTACTACAGCCCCTACATCAATATTTCGCGCAGCAATATCCAGAACTTCCTGCAAAACCCGCTGGGGCGCTTCACCCTGGAAGAGACGGTGAAACTGCAAGCAGGTGAAAAGACCGCGCAAAACTGAAGCCGCCAATGCCGGGGCTTGCAACCGTCACGGTGTTGGCTGTCCGCAGGGTCATCGGACCTGCTCAGGTGGTGGCCAGGGTGGTGGAGTGTGCTATTGCTCGGCACCTGCAGCCGCCCTGGTCAGCTTGTGTCGGTGATGATTGATCCAATCCAGTTTCGCTGTTGACGTGTGCCACGCTATCACCGGCCCTGGACAGACGACGACAGCAAAGTAGTCGCCTATCCAGCGCGCTGGGCGCGTTCCGATTCATCCAGATGCTCTAGCAGCATCGCTATCGTCGTATCCCGCAGCTTGATTGCCGCCGTCCAGTCCGGCCCTTGCGCCAACAGCGGGGAGCAGACGTTGACGTGGATTGCACCGTAACGCGGGAACCACTGACCGTCGCGCAGCACCCTGCGCGTGCCGCGGATTGCGACCGGCAGCAGCGGCACGCCGGTACGCGCGGCGAGCACGAAGGCGCCCATGTGGAACGTTCGCAAGCCCGGCTCGCGGGTGAAGGTTCCCTCGGGAAAGAACACCAGCGGCTGGCCAGCCTCTAGCGCCTCGGCCAGGGGCCCGGTGTCCGCAGCGCTGCGCTGCAGGTCGAAGCGTTCGACGAAGCGGGCACCGAGCTTGCGCAGGAACCGGCCGGCGACCCACTGTCCAGCCAGTTCGCGCTTGGCAACGAAGCTGAATCGCGGCGGCAGGACCGCGCAGAGAATGACACCGTCGAGGTAGCTGGCATGGTTTACGGCCAGTACGCTCGCCCCAGACTCAGGCAGGTGCTCCAGCCCCGTGACGCTGAACGGCACACCCGTCAACCACACGAACAGCCGTGCGGCCGCGCGGGTAAAGCTGCGGCACCAACGCTGGCGCGGCAGGAGCGCGACGCCCAGCCAGGTCAGTGGGGTGACCAGCCAGAACAGCAGCCAGATGTAAGCGGCATATAGCGCCGTGCGGCCGCTCCGCCAACTGCGACTGAAATGCCCGCGTACGGCCTGCAGCACCAGGCGCAGCAACTGGCGCCACACAGCGAGGTGTGGCCGGCCTACTTCACCGCGCTCATACAGTTCACGACTGGCAGCACGGCGAATTTTGCCGCTGGAGGTTTTCAGTACGCTATGCGGCGGTGCCAGCACGATATCGTCGGGCGACACTCCGGTGAGGTCGACCACGATGCGGTTGACCTCCTGCTGCAGGCGTTGCCGCGCGGCAGCTTCCTTCTCGTAGCTTTCGGCCAACACCACCAGGCGCTCGGTGCCGGTGGCCGGGTCAGGACTGCCGAACACCGCAATGCAGCCTTTGCGCAGACCGGGCAAGTTGCCGACCGCCGCTTCGACATCGTAGGGGTAGATGTTGCGCCCGGCCCGGATGATCAGATCCTTGGCGCGGCCGGTCAGGTAGACCTCACCAGCGGCCATGTAGGCGAAGTCGAGCGAGTCGATCCAGCCATCGCGCAACACCCGGCGGGTCTCTTCGGGGTTACGGTAATAGCCTCCGGTGGTAGATGGCCCACTGAATTGCAGGTGACCTTCGCTGCGCTCGGGGAGTTCGACCCCGCGACCATCGACGATGCGAATCTGATGCCCCGGCAACGGCCGGCCGCTGGAGACAAAGCGCAGCGTTGCGCTGGCGTCCGCTTCGGCGGGCAGTGCAGTGCCACGGGTCTGGAACGCCTCTCGCTGCACCCGGTCGATCAGCGGCCCTCGGTCCAAGGGAGGAAAGGCCACGCCCAACGTGGCCTCGGCCAACCCATAGACAGGCGTCAACGCCGTGGGCGCCAGGCCGTAGCGTACGAAGCGCTCGGTAAAGCGCTGCAAGGTATCCGGGCTGACCGGTTCGGCACCGTTGAAGGCCAGGCGCCAGCTGCTCAGGTTCAGGCCCTCGAGGTCACTGTCAGCGAGTTTGTTCAGACACAGTTCGTAGGCGAAATTGGGCGCCGCCGACAAGGTGCCGCGCAAGCTATCGATGGCCCATAGCCAACGCTCCGGCCGTGCCAGGAAAGCCAGCGGTGACATCAGCACCAGGTTGTAGCCGTAATACAGGCTGCCCAGCCAGGCACCGATCAAGCCCATGTCGTGGTACATGGGAAGCCAGCTGACGAACACGTCCTGCGGGCCCACCTTCAGCGCCCTGCCCATGGCGCGCAGATTGGCCAGCAGATTGGCATGGCTGACCATCACGCCCTTGGGCTGGCCAGTGCTACCCGAGGTGTACTGCAGGAAGGCGATGTCACCCGGTTGCCGCAACGGTGTGACGCACTCGCCCCCCTCGCCCATCAACTCGGCCACGCTGGCGATACGGGCCAGGCTCGGGACCTGCGGCCGGAGCAGGCGGGCGAGCAGCTTCGCTTGCGTCACGGTAATCAGCACTTTGGCCTCGGCGTTGTGCAGGATGCCGGCCTGGCGGCGCAGATGCTCCTCTATCTGCGACAGGCGCAGCGGTGGGTAGATGGGCACCGGCACCCCACCGGCCAACAGGATGCCGAGAAAACCCTGGAGAAAGTCGCGGCCTGTGGGCAGCATCAGGGCCACGGTCTGACCGGCCCGCAAGCCACTGCGTTGCAGCCCTGCGGCAACGGCCAGGGCGCCCTGGTGCAAGGCGCCATAGCTGATCGCTTCCTGCTGGTCACGTTCACCTAGCAGGCGCACGTGGAGATGCTGCGGCTGATGACGCACATGCCAGTCCAGTACCTCGATCAGGGTCCGCGCGGCGTCCGGCGTCTGCCCTGCTGCTGTCAGGGCTTCGCCAGCGTCGCTGGCGGGCAACGGACGGACGGCCTCGGCGCCATGACGGCTGTGCAGCACGCGCAGTACATCGGCGGGGGTGTCCGCCGAGGCGAACAGGTGTTCTGGTAAGCGCACACCGAATTCGTGCTCGATACGTGACCACAGTTCGACTCGAGCCAGGCTGTCTACGCCCAGGTCCCGGTCCAGCACGCTGTGCAAGGTAACGTGCAACCCTTCTGCCGCTTGCGGGTGCAGCTCGACCACGGTGCGCTGGACAATTTCGAGCAATTTTTCCGCGCCCCCATCGTAATGGGGAACGGCGCGGGGGTCTGGAGGCGGACGAGACATCGGCGGCCCCTCATGACAGGAAACTTTGCGTATAAATCCTTGCCAATTGCCATTATACGCTCGCAGGAAGGGTGGGCCAGGGCTAGGCTCAATACCAGTCGGTTAAGGACGTTGAGACGAACATTGCACCTGTGGCGAGGGCTTTATCCTCGCCACAGCCCTGTAGAGGGATCGCCATGCCAACCAGCCTTGCCCCCGGAGTGACACGCCGAGAAATCTGGGCCTGGGCGATGTTTGATTTCGCCAACTCCGGTTACACGACGGTGGTGATCACCGCCGTGTTCAACGCCTACTTCGTCGCCGTGGTCGCCAAAGGCGAAGCCTGGGGTACGCTGGCCTGGACCAGCGCCATAGCCCTCTCTTACGCCCTGATCATCCTGAGCGCGCCGCTGGTTGGCGCCTATGCCGACGCCTTCGCCTGCAAGAAACGCCTGCTGCTGTTCAGTACGGTCGGTTGTGTCGTATTTACCGCTGGACTCGCGCTGGCAGGACCCGGGGAACTCGGTGTCGCGATTCTTTTCATCGTGCTATCCAACTTCTGTTTCGGCAGCGGCGAAAACCTGATCGCCGCCTTCCTGCCCGAACTCGCCCGTGTGGAGGCCTTGGGCAAGGTGTCCGGCTGGGGCTGGGGATTCGGCTATATCGGTGGCCTGTTCAGCCTGGGCGCCTGCCTGGCCTTCGTCAGCTGGGCCCAGGCGCAGGGCCAGACTGCGGCGCAGTTCGTGCCGGTGTGCATGCTGATCACCGCGTCCTTGTTCGCCGTCGCCAGCCTGCCGACCTTCCTGTTCCTGCGCGAGCGCAGCCAGCCGCAGCCCGTGTGCGGCGACATGCCTATCGCGCAAGCGGTGCTGGCGCGCTTCGCGCAGACGCTACGCGAAGCCAAGCGCTATCGCGACCTGCTGCGCTTTCTTGCCTGCACGGTCTGCTACCAGGCCGGTATCTCCGCCGTGATCACCCTGGCTGCCATCTATGCCAATCAGGTCATGGGCTTCAGTACCCAAGACACGCTGCTGCTGATCCTAGTGGTGAATATCACGGCCTCCATCGGTGCGGTGCTGTTCGGTTGGCTGCAGGACCGCCTCGGCCATCGCGCTACCCTGGCGCTGACCCTGCTGGGCTGGCTCGGCATGGTCGCTCTGGTCTGGGTCGCGCGCGGCCCCGGGCTGTTCTGGCTGGCCGCCAACCTTGCCGGTCTGTGCATGGGCGCCAGCCAATCGGCCGGACGGGCGATAGTCGGCCTGCTTGCGCCGCCGACACGGCTGGCGGAGTTCTTCGGCCTCTGGGGGCTGGCGGTCAAACTGTCGGCAATCCTCGGCCCCATGACTTACGGCCTGACCAGTTGGCTGTCCGCAGGCGATCACCGCCTGGCGATGCTGATTACTGGTAGCTATTTCGTCGTCGGCCTGCTGATACTGGCCGGGGTCGACCTGGAGCGCGGGCGGCAGGTAGCTGTCAGCCGTACCGAGAGTCTCAATCAGTGATGAACACTTGACTGGCTGGCATTAGCCACGCCCGCGCAACAACACGGCGGCCCTCACCCGCTGCCTGCCGAAACTGCTGATGCGCGCGAACTCGGCATGGCTCACCGGCAGGTGTTGGCAATCCAGACTGCGACGGTGGCGGCTGTGGTCCACATCGGGGTCATGCAGGTACACGAACTCATCATCGCAGCCAGTCACCAAGATCCAGTGCGGTGCCTTGAGACGCGTGAAGCGGTAGCTGCTAATCAGCACGAGCGGCCTGAACCCCGCCTGCAGCGCCGAACGCACATCAAGGCCGGGCGCCAGGACCTGTTGCACGTCGGTCTCACTCAGCGCCTCGACAAAACCGTCCTCCACGAGCTTCATGACGGCTTTTTTTTGCGCGCTGCGCACGCCATCGAGAAACAGCGAGTCGGCCTGGCTGAGCACCATGCGCACCTCGAACCCCCGACGCCAGGCCGCGAGAGCAAGACCCTGCGGGCTGCAACCGCCGTGGCCGGCGGTCATGAAGATGGTCGTCGCCTCACGCCAGAGCTGGATTTCTTCGGTCCGCAGCAGTGACCGGCCGCGCTCGATAGCGGCCATGGCCATCAGCAGGCAGGCCGCTCCGCAGGTGAACTCGGTGGTTTGCGCGTAGTACGGGACTTGCCGGGCAGGCGCCGGCGCATTGCGCAGGATACGCTTTTCATAGCGCAGCGCCTGGCTGTGGTCTTCGTAGTAATCGTCGACCACGGCGAAGCGTTGATAGCCATTGCTCTCGTACAGACTGACGGCCGCCGGGTTGTCGGTACGCACCTCAAGGCGAAGCCAGGCGCAATTGCGCTGCAGCGCGCTGGCCTGGGCCTGTTCCAGCAGCCGCTGGCCCAGGCCATGCCCGCGCCAGGCTGGGCTTACGGCAATCGAGTACAGGCGTGCCAGTGAAGTGCCGCGGTGGAACAGCAGCAGCGCGTAGCCTGCCAGTTTCCCCTGCTGCTCGGCGACAATCAGACTGGCATTGGCACGTCGCACCATCCAGTTGAAACTGCGCGTGCTCAGGCGATCGAGGGTGAAACAGTCCTGCTCCAGGGCGACCAGCGCATCGATATCGGCCACCGATGCAAAGCGAAAATCAAAAACCATGGCAACACCGTAATGTTTGAGTAACGAACCGGGACAGGTCGGAAAACCCGTGATTTATTGAAGGGGCATCTTCTTCAACAGGGATCGAATACTCATGTCAGCGGTGCAAGCCAACGTGGCCGAAGTATTGGCCAAAACCGAAGTTTCCACAATAACCCTTAACGAGGAGCCACCCAGTAAACTTCGCGCCGGTAGCCGGTTGCTGATACTGGTGGAACGCAAGGAAGATTGGGCGAGCTACCTGCCCAGCGAGAGCTTGATGCTTGCCCAGGACTACCTCGAACACAGCGACGACGTGGCCGGGCGCACGCAGGTGATCAACCTGTGCCGCAACTACAAGTACCTGGGTCAGGGCTACTACTGCTCCTTGCTCGCCGAGGCACGCGGACACAAGGTGCTCCCGTCGGTACGCACGATCAGCGAACTGACCCGCAAGTCCCTTTACGGCGTGGGGCTTGACGACCTGGAGCGCACTCTGGAGCGGGCCCTGGCCAACCATCCCTATGGCAGCACTGAAGCCTTCACCCTCACCCTTTACTTCGGCCGTACCGCCATCGAGCCCCTGCAAGAGATCGGCCGCCAGCTGTTCGAGTCGTTCCCCTGCCCCATCCTGCTAGTGGAATTCCGCCACGCAGATGTCTGGCAAATCGCCGGCATCAAGGCCGGTACCCTGCACAAGCTGCGCGATGAGCAGCAGCACTTCTTCGCCGACGCCCTGGACGCTTTCAACCGCCGCATCTGGCGCCAGCCCGCCTCCAAACGCCTGGCGCGCTTCGACCTGGCGATCCTGCATGACCCGGCAGAAGCGCTGCCGCCGTCCAACGCCCGGGCGCTGGAGCAGTTCATCGAGAACGGCAGACAGCTCGGCATCGACGTCGACCTGATCGAGAAGAAGGACTACGCGCGCCTGGCCGAGTTCGACGCGTTGTTCATCCGCGAAACCACACGGGTGGACGACCACACCTACCGATTCGCCAAGAAGGCCGAAAGCGAAGGGTTGGTGGTGATCGATGATCCCTCTTCCATACTGCGCTGCACCAACAAGGTCTATCTGGCCGACCTGCTCAAACGCCACAGCCTGGGCGCGCCGGCGACGGAAATCCTTTACAAGGACCGGCCGCAGGAGCTCGAACTAGTGGGCCGCCGCTTAGGTTTCCCGCTGGTGCTGAAGATCCCCGACGGCTGCTTCTCGAAGGGTGTGATCAAAGTCGCCGATGCCCAGGCGCTGGTGTCGGCGGCACAGGAGCTGTTCGAGCACTCGGTGCTGTTATTGGCTCAGGAGTACTGCTACACCGAATACGACTGGCGCATCGGCGTACTCAATGGAGAGGCGCTGTACGCCTGCCAGTACTTCATGTCCAAGGGACACTGGCAGATCTACAACCACAAGGCCCAGGCCGGCGAAGTCAACGGCCAGTGCCGCGCGGTCCCGGTGGAGCAGGCGCCGCCCGAGGTGGTGAAGCTGGCCGTCGACACCGCCCGGCTCATCGGCCATGGGCTGTACGGGGTGGACCTGAAGCAAACCGGCGACCGCGTGCTGGTCATCGAAGTCAACGACAACCCCAACCTCGATGCCGGCACCGAAGACGCCGTGCTGGGCGACGAGCTTTACCGGCGCGTGCTGCAGGCCTTCGTGCAGAGGCTCGAACGCAAACACCTAGGCCAGGCGTGGTAGGCGATGATCGAATGCTTTCGCACCGAAAACGGTGCCCTCCTTGAGGCTCCCGAGGAACAGGCCAGCGTCTGGCTGTGCGTTGCGCCGGACGCGGCCGAGCAGTCCCGGCTGTGCGAGCGCCTAGGGGTTGGCGCCCAGGCTCTGGAATCCTCTCTGGACCCAGATGAAGTGGCGCGCATCGAGATCAAGCCCGACCACCTGTTCCTGATCTGGAAGCGCCCGGAAAGCTTCGACGGGCGGGTGTTCAACGTGTCGTCGTTCGGCGTTGTGCTCAGCGAAAGACGCCTGGTGGTGATCTGTTCCAGCAACTCGCTGCTCGCCAGGGTGGACCTTCAGGCCGGCATGAGCACGCCGTTGGAAGTGCTGATGGCGATGCTGGCCGAGAGCGTGCATCACTACCTGGGCCACCTGCGGATCGTCAAGCAGGTGGCCCGCGAGATCCAGCTGCAGTTCGGCCGGACCATGGACAACCAGCACCTGGTGCAGATGTACAGCTTGAGCGAGAGCCTGGTCTATTACGTCAATGCGATTCAGAGCAACGGTGCCGTGCTGGCGCTGCTGCGCAGCCATGGCCAGAAGCACGGCTTCGGGCCCGACCAGCTGGAGGCGCTCAACGACCTGATCATCGAAAACGAGCAGAGCTACCAGCAGGCGAAGATCCACGCCCAGGTCTTCACCAATCTCATCGAGGCCCGCGGAAACCTGGCCAACAACGGCATGAATCACGCCCTGCGCAATCTGACGCTGATCAATGTGGTGTTCCTGCCGTTGAACCTGCTGGCCAGCATCGGAGGTATGTCGGAGTTTAGCGTGATGACCGCCGGCATGCCCTGGTGGCTGTCGTTCCCGGCACTGCTGCTGGGCATGGCGGTACTCGGCGGGGCCATGGCCGTGGCGTTGCGGCGCATGGCATAAGCACTTGCCCCGCGGGATCAAAACTGTACGAAAGCCAAACCGTGACTGGTGTTTGGATCTCTTATGAACAGTCGACATCGCCCATTTGTTCATCGCATCCTCCGTGTACCCACCCTGCCCGCTCTTCATTCACAACTTGTAGCCGATCTGTCGCAACAAGCCCTTGCGCCACAAAATGTCTTCGTCGCCTTCAATGCCACCGGCACAGAAGCCATCCACTACGCCCAGGATTGCGCGCCCCTGTTCCGTCTCGGCGAGGATCACTTCCGTGGGATTGGCGGTTGCACAAAAAATCCGGCACACCTCCGGAACCATCTTGACGGTGTTCAACACGTTCAGCGGATAGAAACCGTCGCCGAGAAAAATGATGAAGCTATGGCCAGCAGCGATGGCTTGTGCGTTTTTCCGGGCAAGTTCGATCATCGCGGTGTCGGTGCCGGACCAGCGCACCAGGCATTTGCCGGACGCTTCACAAAAGGCCACGCCAAACGGGATACCCGGCACGGTATTTACCAACGCTTCGTGGATGTCCTCGACGGACTTGATGAAGTGCGTCTGGCCCAAAATGAAGTTCGTCGCTTCCGGCTTGTCGATTTTCAACGTGATGAGTTGCATCTCAAACACCTCCTTTCACGATGTGGGTAGCAGATACTGGCAATAGACCAAGCTTAGCTACTCAGGGGGGAGGTACAGCCGTTTAGGCACCTGCCTGTCCCACCACCACGGAATGGGCGCTGAAGCAGGTCTCGATCAACTTCCACTGCCCATCGATGCGCCGGTAACGATCCAGGTAAATGCCACCCAGTTGCCGCGTGGCGCCGCTCTCGCCATCCAGGTTGAAGTAGTACAGTGCCCAGCGCCCCTGGGCTTCGTCGTCACTGGTCAATTGAATTTCCGGGTTGGCGCCGTGGTGCAGGTCAATCACCCGGTCCTGGCAAGCCAGTTGCTGATAGAGCGCCACGAAGCTGTCGCGATCGCGAAAGACTCCTACCGGGCCGTAGTCGATCAGGATCTCGCCTTCGGCAAAGCAGTCGCGGATTACCGCCACTTGCTTCAGGTCACAGGCATTGAAATAGCGGTGCTTGAGCTGGCGAATGGCGTCGAGCGCCTCCAGGTGGGCAATGCGTTGTTCCAGGCTCATTCGGCAGACCTCGCACTTGGGGTGAGTTGAGTCTATCGAGCCGCGAGCGAATGCTGATCGTCTGTTGGGACTAGCTGTAGCGATGCGTTTGGGCAGGCGTCAGCCAATCGCCGCTTCAGTAGTCTGTTCGGAGGATTCCGTTGCTTTGCTTTGACCCCAGCATGGCTTCGAGTCGATACCCCGCCCGTTCATTGAACAACTGCGAAGGAACTTGATCGCCATGGAAAAAGTCATCTACCTGCTCTGGCGCGACACGCAGACCCCGCGCGAAACCTTCGCCCGGCAACTGCGCAACGAACTTGCCGCGCAACTGCAGGCCCTGGGTGCCCAAAGGCTGCAACTGAACCTGGCCGACACCGACGTCACCCCCGCGGCAGGTTTGCGCCAGGAGAACAACCGGCCTCTGCCGGATGCCAGCCTGTCGCTGTGGCTGGACAGCGCCAATGCCAGTGCCAGGCATCCGTTTGACACGCTCATCCTGGAGGCAACGGCCCGTATGGCGGCCTATCTGGTGTGTGAGTCTGAAGCCATTCGCAACACGCGCTTTCCCTGCGCGCCCGGCGAACGGACCTACGGTTTCGCGCAGATCGCCCTGCTGACTCGCCCTCCTCGCCTGACCCCGCACGCCTGGCTGGACATCTGGCGCAACCACCACACGGCAGTGGCCATCGATACCCAGGACAACTTCCAGTACGTGCAGAATCTGGTGGTACAAGTGCTGACCCACGGCGCCCCGCCCATCGACGCCATCGTCGAAGAGTGCTTCCCGCCCGCGGCGATGACCGATCCGCTGGCCTTCTTTAACGCAGTCGGCGATGAGGCAAAATTCCAGCGCAACCTGGCGATCATGATGGACAGCTGTGCGCGCTTTATCGATTTCGACAAGATCGACGTGCTGCCCACCAGTCAGTATCGCCTTTAGCGCTGGTCAAACAGGTTGGCGGTAACCTTGAGCTGTGCGGGAATCGGTGACGTCACGGTTTCAAAGATGCGCCGGTAGCCTGTCACAACGATTATCCAGCGTCCGTCACGCTTGACGTACTCGTCCTGGTACAAGGCGGTACCGTGCAGCATCCAGTCGCCCTCAAGGTCGATAGCGTGATCTTCCAGGTACCAGGTGCCGCGGGCCGTGTCCGGCCCCAGGATCTCGATCTGGGGATGATGCCCCTGGTGTTTGCACAGAAACGTGGGGCGGTCGAGAATCGCCTTGAGCCCTCCAATAAAGGCCGCCCGGCTGTTGAAGCTGTATTTGCCGCTATCCAGGGCGGTGGTCAGGTCTTCAGCCAGGCACTCCTCCAGTGCCGCCCAGTCATGGCAGTCAACCGCGCGAAAGTAGCGGTACTTGAGCTGCTTGATTTGCTCGATCTCGAGAATGTCGTCCAGGGTAATGGCCATCAGTGGTACTCCTGTCGCTGGGGAGGGATCGCCCACAGGATAGGTCGATGCCCACGGGCGTCATCGTCCGGCCGGACTACGACGCTCCACGCCCCGGCAGGGGCTAAGCTGGTACGATGAATCTTCGACTCTCAAGGTGAATGCCATGAGTGCGCTGTCGCTATCTGAACTCGATGCCGCATTGCCCGGCTTGGCCCGCAAGATCCGCGTACTCGATGCTCTGGCGTGGCCCGAGGGGGGCGAGGAGGTTTTCCTCGCCCAATGGCGTAGCGGCAAGGCGCAATTGCCCAAGGTCGAGTTCAGGCCGCGCGAACACAGCGCCGACATCGCGGCGCTGGACAGCTTTGTCGAGCATTGCGATCAGGGGCATCCGGCGGGCCGTTTTCTCGCCAGGACCGCGCACAGCTATGCCACGGCCGGGCGTATGTTGGGGGCCATGGGTACCCCGGCATTTACCCGGTACTCTTCGGCGCTGTACCGACGCCCGGACTTTTACTACCCCAGGCAAAAGCTGAGCATGCTGGACGCCGCCCATTTTTTTCTGAAAACCACCGACGCCCTGTTGGGTGGCAACCATATTCCCCCCAGCCCTGCCGACATTCCGGCCGATGTATTTGCGGCCTGGCTGCAACCGGAGCTGGACCGCTTTTTTGGTGCAGGCCAGATCAGCATCAAGCTTGAGCCTGGCCTGGCTGCCAAGGCCATTGCCGGCACAAGCCGTATTCGCCTGCGGGCCAGCGCCTTGTTTACTGAACTGGACAAGCAGCAGTTGCTGCAGCACGAAGCCTTTGTGCATGTGGCCACCGCGCAGAACGGTGCGCGCCAGCCCAACCTCAAATGCCTGGCCCTGGGGGCGCCACGCACCACCCAGACACAAGAAGGCATTGCCACGCTGGCCGAGCTGTTCACCGGCAGCATGGACATCAACCGCTTGCGCCGCCTCGCCTTGCGCGTGCTCGCGGTGCAGCAAGCGCTCGATGGCGCCGACTTCATCCAGGTGTTCGAAGGCTTTCTCAAGGCCGGTCAGTCGCCGGAAGAGTCCTTGCGCTCAACGCAGCGGATTTTCCGTGGCGCCAATGTGCGAGGTGGTTCGGCGTTCACCAAGGATGCCGCGTACCTGACTGGGCTGCTCGGCGTGCACACTTTGCTGCGCGTAGCGATCCGCGACAACCGCCCGGAGCTGGTCGGGCATTTGTTTGCCGGGCGCCTGAGCCTGGGCGACACCTTGCACTTGGCGCCGCTGTTTGAGTCGGGCTGGTTGGTGGGGCCAACCTTTATTCCGGCCTGGGCCAGCGACCTGCGGCGGCTCGCCGCCGGTCTTGCTTTTTCGGCCTTTATCGCCCGGATCAATCTGGATGTGCTCGACCTGCAACGGTTCATGGATGTTGAAGATGAACATGAAGTCGATGCATAGGCCGGTATAACGCCCGCGTCACAAACTACGCCCCAGCAACTGACCTGGCCAGCCATCCACGCTGAAAGCTGAAATCGGCTCATACCCGCAGGATTCATAGAAGCGCACCAGCGCCCTCTTCCCACCGCCATAGCAGTCCACGCGCAAGCGACTTACTCCCACAGCCCGTGCGCGTTCATCGGCAAAGGCCAACAGACGCCGACCCACTCCGCGAACCCGTGTATCACGCGAGGCAATCAGCATTCTCACATAGATCTCCGGCGCGCTAGCACAAGGCACATAGGGCATGGCCTCGCCCAGGACCAATGCGGCGCAAATCCTGCCTGCGCAATCTTCTGCCACCCACGCCTCAGGTAGCGTACAGGCTTCCGTCACCCGCTCAATCTGCCGAGGTGACTGTGACCATGGTTCACTGCCCCACTGCCCCACATTGCCCATGCCGACGAACCAGGCAATTACTTCATCAAAGAGATTCAACACCGCCGGCGCATCAAGTGCGCTGGCACGACGGATAACCAGGCTGTCCATTTCAGTCATTGCTCCCTTCAAGACTCCATCGTCAGCGCCACATCACACACGTCCCGAAGGAAATTCGGCGGCTGTGCTCAACTGCGCAATGGAGGGTTTTGGCCGGCCCCTCGAAGCGCCTTGTAGATCTCGGAGACCACCTGCATCGTTGCGTCTTCGATTGTTCCTTCGTTGCGGCATAAAACCCAGCCGTGATCGGCAATCGCTCGCTCGAACGCCTCGGTACTAGCGACTTGTTCCTCCAGCTTATGCATCACGGTACTGCTCAGCCCACGGCTTCGTGCCGCTGCCCTCGCCCATGAAACCTCTGGGGCGGTGACAACCCCGACATGCAGGTCTGGCACTCGCACGTTTCGATCCATGTTCAACTGTAGAATCTCTGCAAACGGGACTATCCGGCGAAACGCAGCATCAGACGGGTACCAGCGATCGATCAAGATGATGCTGTCTGCGGGCTGTTTAGTCAGCACGTGCTGGGAAATCCAATAACGGCTATCAGCGAAGCGCTCACACACCCCCAGCTCCAGATCCCGGCAGGGGTCTCTGACGAGTTTGTTCACCAGGGCCATTGTTTCACCCCTGTAGGGATCGCTTTTTTTCTCGCACAGTCGGATCACCTTCCTGTTGTCTGCCCGCAGTGCTTTCGTCACGGCCTCCAACAGTGTGGTTTTACCGGTGCCCTTGGGCCCATCGAGAGACACAAACAGCGGACGATTCATTCTTCAAACAACGATTGATGTATTGATGAACACTCTACTGGTTTCTGGCTGACGGGTCTCAGAATCTCGGGTTTGTGCCAAGCATCGAGCTGTAGCTCGAAGGCGAGACACCCATCACTGTGCGCAATGCATTGCTTCAGAGGGCGGTCGATGCAAACTGAAATGACGGGGGTCGGGGACCAACTTTTTCATAACGTGCTCCAAAGGTGCGGTGGAGCGACCACGCTTCGCTGCTAAACGAAGGGTGGCAGCTATACGCGGGTTAGCAGACCGGGCACCTAGAGCAAAACCGGCGCACCCGAAGGTGCCCCACGTACAGCCGCCATATAGCGGTTTCCGTTGAGCTCTAGATGCGTCTTCGGACTGCTAAATCCGGTCATTGGATTTTCCAACGACGGCAGCAGCCTAGGGCCATGAAGGGCCCGGCACAACAGAGCAACGGCGCCGGAAGTATGATTCAGAACGGTCTGACAGAAAACACCTACAGCATCGCGATTTGTCGCAGATAGATGTGGGAGCAACTGACTTGTTTGCCCCTAAGATATGATGCCCGCCCGTCAGACAACTGGAAGCCCGATCCGCATGCTCAAACCCTTGACCCTCCTGACGCTCGCCTGTGCTTCTAGCTATGCCAACGCCGCGCCCAGCGACCTTGTCGGCGTCTGGCAAGGCACCCTCGGCAAGACCGCGATCACCGCCTGTTTCAACGCCGCCCCCGACAGCAACGGCAGTTACTACTACCAACGCTTCCTGACGCCGATCCAGCTTACCCGGGAAAAGGCCGGCGAACCCTGGGCCGAAGCCGGCAAGACGGGGTTCTGGCAACTGGACGCGCCCCAGGGCGATACGCTGGCCGGAACCTGGAGCAAGGCCGCAGGCGGCACGCCGTTGCCCTTGGCGCTGACGCGTTCAAGTGCCGAAGGCTGTGGTGGCGACGCCTATAACGCGCCAATGGAGGCGGCACCGCTACCGGTCAAGGTAGAGAAAGAAACCTTCGGCGAGCACGCCTATCAGGTCAGGACCCAAGGCGCCCAGGTGACCTTGAAGCTGGAGGGGGATGGCCCGGCTATCCGCAAGATCAATCAACACCTGGCACGTCTCGCGGTCAGCTCCGAGGGCCAGCAAGCGTTCTTCAGCGAGCGACGCGAATACCTGGGCCGCAGCGGCTCCGCCGACACCAGCGAGATCAGCGTCGCCCCCACGTACTGGTCGTCGCAGTGGATCACCGTCAGGTTTTACCGCTGGACCGCAGGCTATGGTCGCGGCGGCATCAGTTGGGGCCTGCATACCTGGAACCTGCAGACCGGCGAAAGCGTCGATCCCTGGACCTGGATCGGTGCGCGTTTTGAGTGGTACAGCCCCTACTCCGGGCATGTCAGCCTGCCGAAAGCATTCGCCAGCTGGCTCCAGACTCAGGCCACAGCGGACAGCGACTGCCCCGGCGTGGCGAGCTACGACTCCTACGACCTGAGTTTCGACACCCAGGGCATGCAGCTGGCCAACCAGCCCATTGGCGATGGCTGTGACGTAGACGTGACCTTCAGTTGGAAACAGCTGGAGCCGCTGCTCTCGGCACAAGGTCGGGCAGCGCTGCCGAGCTTGCAGGTGCCGTGAGCAACGCCTGGATGTAACCTGGTGCGCCATGTGGCGGGCATCGCGCTCAAGCATGGCGCGGGAGAAGGCCAGCTCCGCCCGCAGAATCGCCAGCTGCACCATGCACTGCTTGAGCACCCGGCATCGGCTGGGCACTCAGGGCCTTGCATATCTGTTGCCGGGGCCTCAGAACGCCCAGTCCAGGGTCAGCCCGACCCCGTGGCTCTTGTCGCGACTACCCAGCAGTCCGTTGTAGTCCAGGTTGACCCGGGCCTGGCGACCCAGGGCGATCCCCGCCCGTGCACCGACCACCGCCGCATCACGATCCAGGGACAGCGCCTGGACCGTGTAGGTATCGCCCTGGCCAGCGAAGGCCAGGTGCTGGTCGGCCCCGGTGGAACTCAGGTTGTGCTGCCAGCCCAGGGTGGCGGAAAGCTCCACCGCCTGGCCGCTGGACAATTGCAGTTGCTTGCCGGCGCGCATGCCCAGGGTCGAGAGCCAGGCATCCCGATTATCCTGCCCACCCTTGAGCGCAGCAGCGCCGCCATGTTCCTTGAAGCTGTCGCTGGCTATATGCACATAGGCCAGGTTGGCGAACGGCTCCAGCGCCATGCTCGGCAGTGCGACCTTCCAGGCGGCCTCGCCGAACACCTGAGTGCTCTGGGCATCGCGCTTGCTCTTCTGGCGATCGCTGACCTCGTTGTACTGCAGCTCGCGCTTGGTCTCGATCCGGTGCCAGCTATGGCTGCCGCCCAGGCTCAGGCGCATCTGCTCCAGTTCCTTGCCGGCATAGGCACCCAGGTGGTAGCTATCGACGCTGGCCGAGGAATGACGACCATCGCCCATGCTCAGCGAACTGTCGCTGTAGCCGGTGAAGACCCCGACGCGGGTGTCCTCGCTCATCTGCCCGTCAATCCCCAGCAACATGCCGCCAATGGAACTGCTATAGCGCGCCCGACCGGAATCACCCTCGGCCTTGCCCCAGGCCCCCAGGGCCTTGACCCACAGGCCGTTGTCCTGGCCTTCCACGGCCGGCGCGGCGGCGACGCCCTGCTGACGGGTTCGCTCGCCCACGGCGTCGCGCAACTGGCGGCTGTCGTTGAGCAGCAGGTTGCCCACCGCCGGGTGGATTTCCCCGGACAGTTGATCGAAAGCCTGCTGGGCGCTGCCGGCATTGGCCGACAACAGCAGGCTCTCGTAGACCGGGTTGCCCGCGCCGAGCTGATCGGCGGCCGCGGCCACCGAACGCTGGTTGGCGGTCAAGCCGACACTGGCGAAAGAAGTGGCGTTACGCTGCACCGCCAGCTGCACCCCGCTGCCGGTATAGGCCAGGCCACCGCCGAGGAACAGTGAGTTGGACTGCACACTGGCGAAACCGCCCTGCACGCCGCCCGCGGCCTCCAGGATGTCGAACTGACGCCCCACCAGGCTGGTTGTCCGCTGGGACTGCAGCGAAACCCCGGGGTTCTGCAGGTCCAGGGCCAGGTTCGCACCGTCCAGGGAAGCCTTGCCATCGCTGACCAGGCGGTCGCTGCCAGCGGCATCCACCTCCACGGCATAGGTCGAGCCCGGCTGGAAGGTCACGTCGGAACTCACGTGCAAGGTGCCGATGGAGTTGCCTGGCGCCACCACGCCGCCGGCGTTGGCCAGCAGCGCGCCGACCCGGCCATTGCCGCCCAGCACGCCGCCGGCATTGACCGTCACCGCCGATTGCAGCGAACCATTGACCGCCAGCCGTCCCTGGTTGACCAGGGTCGGGCCGGAGTAAGTGCTGTTACCGGTGAGCACCAGGGTTCCGATGCCCTGCTTGGTCAGGCCGCCATGGCCAGCGATATCGTTGCTCCACAGGTCCAGCCCGCAGCCCAGGTCGTTGCAGCGCCGCTGGGTCGGCTTGCCGGCATCCACCAGGGCGCCGATACCCGGCAGATCGACCACGAACTGGCTCGGGCCGTAGCCACCGGCGATGCGGAACGCCTCGGGAATGTCCTGTTCGGTGACCAACATGCCCGGGCCCCGGAGCCCCTTGTCCAGGTCGATCATGCCCCAGCCGTACAAGGCATCGATGCCGGGCGCGCCCATGTCGGTGGCGGTGGTGCGCAGCACGCTGGCGATCTGTGCGCCGCTCATGTAGGGGAAGCGCTCCATCAGCACCGCCGCCGCACCGGCGGCATGGGGCGCGGCCATGGACGTACCGTTCTTGTTGGCATAGCCCTGGGTCAGGTCTTCCAGGCTGGTGCCGCCAATCACCGCGCTGTAGATCCGGGTGCCGGGGGCCGATACGCAGAGGCTCGCGGTATAGCCGCAACGGGAAGAGAACGTGCTGATCAGGTACGGGTTGGCGCTGCTGGTGTCGGGGTTCTGCTGTAACGCCGCCACGGTCAGCCAGTTGGGGGCAATCTCCGGGACGAAATAGCCCAGCCCGGCAATCGCATCGGGGTTGTTCAGGTTGTAGTCGTTGCCGGCGGCGAAGATCGTCATGACCCCGCTGCGGGCGGCGGCGATGGCCCCGTCATAGGCGCCACCGGGCATGGTGCCCAGCAGTGGCTGGATCTGCGCGAACTGCGCCCGGGCATCGTCCACGGTGAAATGCGGGAACTCCGGATTGCGCCCACCCTTGGCGAAACGATCGGTGATGCCGATGCCCCAGCTGTTGTTGATGATCCGCGCGCCGCTGGCCACCAGGCTGTCCCAGCCGGCCTTGTACACCGCGCCATCGTTGCCCAGGACGATGCCATCCTCGGGGCCGGGGTCGCCGTTGTCGGCGCTGATGATCTGCGCATCGAAGGCCACGCCGTGCATCGACACGCCGTCACGGTTGCCGGCGGCGATCCCGCCGACGTGGGTGCCGTGGGAACCGAGCTTGCCATCCGAGCCCACCGACGGGCTGCCGTCATAGCGGAAAGCATCGCCGGCCTTCACCGGGATGTAGGGGTCGGTGTACTGGCGGATGCCGCTGGTGACCAGGGTCACCATCTTGTCCTTGCCGGCGAACTCGGGGTGCTGGGCGTATACCGGCTGGTCGAAGATCCCCAGCTTGACCCCCTTGCCGCTGTAGCCGGCGGCATAGGCGCTGTCGGCGTGGATCGCCCCAAGCCCCCAATCGGCCTTGAATTCGCTGCTGCGCCAGCTGCCGGCGTCGCCGAGGCGCCCACTCTCCACGTAGGGTGCGGCCTGGGCCGTGCCCATCAGCGCCGCCCAGCCCATCAATGCGCGACCCAGTGGGGCCAGGGACCAGCCCTGCCCGAGCGCGCTGTCATCCTTTCTGACTTGCTTCACTACGACCTTCCTTAGTTGCATTGATAAAAAACCGCGTTGGTCAAACTCCGTATTGCAACGCCTGGCCGGCGAGCCCTTGGCCCCACCAGCGCCACAGCGCTTCAGAAACGCCATTGCAGGTTGAGTCCCGCGCCATGCTGTTGCTCACGACTGGCCAGGCGCCCCTGGTAGTCCAGGCTCAGGTCCAGGTCGCGGGTCAGCCCCACCCGTGCCTGGAGCCCCACCAGCGCGGCATCGCGCAAGGCCGGCGCAGTCTCCACCCGGAACGGCAGGTCGCTACCGGCAAAGGCCAGGTGCTCGCGATCCTGGGTCCCGCTCAGGCGGTGCTGCCAGCCCAGGCTTGCCGCCAGCTGCAGGTCTTGCTGCGGGCCCAGTTGCCATTGCTGGCGCCCACGCAGGCCCAAGGTGCTGAGCCAGGCATCACGCTGCTCGTCGCGAGCATGCAGCGCCGCGGCATCGCCCTTCTCATGGAAGGCATCGCGGTCCAGATGCTGGTAGGTCAGGTTGACGAAGGGCTCCAACTGCAGCGCCGGCAAAGCCAGGCGATAGGCCGCCTCGGCGAATAACTGCTGGCTGCGGGCATCGACCCGTGCGCGCTGGCGGCCGGACACCTCGGCATAGGCCAAGTCGCGCCGGACCTCGGCACGGTGCCAGCTGTAGCTGCCGCCCAGGCTCAAGCGCAGTTGGTCCAGGTCGTGGCGGGCATAGGCGCCCAGGTGGTAGCTGTCGACCGTGGCCCGGGAGTGGCTGCCGCCCATGCCCAGGGAGCTGTCGCTGTAGCCTGCGGCCAGGCCGGCGCCGGTCTGCTCGTCAAGGTCATGGTCCACGCCCAGCAGCATGCCGCCCAGGGAACTGGTATAGGACTCGCTGCCCTGCACGCCCTCGATGCGTCCCCAGCTGCCCAGGCCCTTGAGCCAGAGCTGGGTCGAGCCTGGCTCGCTCGCAGTCGTTCCAGGCGCGTTGGCATTCAGTGCAGGACCTTGCACACGCTCGCCCAAGGCATCGCGCAAGACCGAGCCCTGGCTGAGCAGCATCGAGTCCAGCGCCGGGTAGATCTCCCCGGACAGCTGCCGCAGGCCGTCCCGGGCCTGGTCCGCCGAGGTCGAGAGCAGCAGGCTTTCATACACGGGATTGCCCGGTCCCAGGCGCTCCACGGCGCCGCCGCTGGCGCGCTGGTTGGCCGTGGCACCGACGCTGGCGAACGTCGTGCCGCTGCGCGTCACGTCCAGCTGCACGTCGTTGGCCGAATAATCGAGTACGGTCCCCAGAAACAGGTAGCCGGGCTGGACCTGGGCGAAACGCCCGTTGACCCCACCCGCTGCCTGCAGGATGTCGAACTGGCGCCCCACCAGGCTGGATACCGGGCCACCGGCCAACAGGTTCGGCTGCGCCTGGGGCACCAGGCTGAGATTGGCGCCACCGACACTGGCCTGACCGCCCACGACGAGCCGGTCGCTGGCCGTGGGCGAAAGCTCCACCTGATAGGTCGAGCCCGGCTGCAAGTCCAGGTTGCCGGCGACATTCAAGGTACCGATGGAGTTACCCGGGGCCACCACGCCCCCGGCGCTGGCAGTCAGAGCACCGATCCGGCCGTTGCCGCCCAGGGTAGCGCCTGCGTTGACCGTCACCGCCGATTGCAGGTTGCCGTTGACCGCCAGCAATCCACCATCGACCCGGGTCGGGCCGCGGTAGCTGCTGTCACCCGTGAGCACCAGCCAGCCGGCCCCGGACTTGACCAGACTGCCCTGGTAGACCCGCTGCGCGGCAGCCGCGTCCCGGGCCATGCCCAGGGCATAGTCGCTGCGATCCTGCTGGCTGGCTCCCGGTGCCAGGCCATTCTCCCAGCCGCGATCCTTGAGGGTCTGCTGCCAGGCTTGGCGTTCCGCGGCGTCCTCGGCCTGACGCTGTAGCAGGGCCTGGTCGGAGATACCGTTGCTCCAGATATCGCCCTGCCCGCGGCCCAGGGTGACGTCGAATTCACCCAGTAGCTGCCCGGGGCCGTGCAACGCCCGGCTCAGGTCCGGGACGCCCCAGCCCACACGGTCGCTGGGCCCCTGGGTCGGCGAGCCATCGAGCTGGCGCGAGGTGGTCAACAGCACTTGCAGGGCCTGCTGGTTGTTCAGGTAGGGATAACGCTCCATGACCAGGGCCAAGGCCCCGGTGGCATGGGGCGCGGCCATCGAGGTGCCGTTGTAGGTGGCGTAGCCGCCACCGGGCACGGTACTGGTGATCGCCGCACCCGGGGTCGCCAGGCACCAGTACTTGGCGATGCCGCACTGGTTGTATTTCTGCTGGTTGTTCTTGTCCAGGCCCGACACCGCCAGCCAGTGGCCTTCCAGCTCCGGCTGGAAGTACGGCAGCGCCGAGCGCACGCTGGCATTGGCATAACCGCTGTTGCCGGCGCTGAACACGTTGATCACGCCACGGCGCGCCACGTCGCCGGCAGCGTCGAGCCAGGTGTCCTGCTGGAAATGCTGGGCGTAGGCCGCGCGCAAGTCGCCCAGGGTCTGATAGCTGACCCCCTTGGGCTGGCTGCCCCAGCTGTTGTTGATGGCCCGCGCACCGGCATCCACCAGGGCACCGTAGACCGCCTTGAAATACCGCGGATCGGGGCCGGGGCCGAACTGGAAACTGTCGTTGTGGTTGGTGTTGCCCACGTAAACCTGGGCATTGAAGGCCACGCCCTGCATGCCAACGCCATCACGGGCCGCGCCCATGGTGCCGGTGACATGGGTGCCATGGCTGTCGTTGGCGCCATTGAGCACCCCGGACACACTGAACGGGGTGCCGTCCAGGTACTGGCCGGTGGCGGTAACCGCGTGAAAACGTCCGGGGCTGGCCTCGGGATGGGCGGCATCGAACCCCGAGTCCAGGGCGCCGATGCTGACCCCGGCGCCGGTGATCCCGGCGGCATAGGCCTGGCTCGCCTGCATGCGCTCCAGGCCCCAGTCCTGCTGGTATTCGGCCGACCGCCAGCTGGCGGGGTCGCCCGGGCGGCCGGTCTCTTGATAGGCCGCCGCAGCCGACAGCGGCAGCCCGGTGGCGAACGCCAGGCACAGGGTGCCCGTCAGCGTCTTGAGCTGATCACATCTAACATCCATGTCGATGACTTCTCTTGTTTTTGTTGTCGGGTCGCCCGTCCTGGGTCGACCAGTGTGTCGCTGCATTGCTCGGCCGCAAGCCAAGGAAGCAGCCTGCGGCTGCAAATATTGCTCCCACGTCGAATATCTGTGCAACACCTAGCGTCGAGTTCCGTGACGATAACCAGGTTGTCCGGCAAGATGGCGAAAAGCTCACACCCTGCACACAGAGCCGTGACAGGTGCGGCCCGCCATCCCCAACCACCAGCACACCCCGAGGCACCCCAGTCGATGGACCCGACGCACATCCACGCTCTGCAACGACTACGCAGCTTGATCCCCATCAGCCTGCGCCACGCCCAGATCCTGCTGGAACGCTGCGCAAGCAACCCCGAGCAGGCTGCCGAACTCTACAAAACCGAACTGCTGCAGGTGCTGGCGGACAAGTCCGGGCTGCCCCCCGATCAAGCCCAGGAATATCTGCACAACGCAGGCTATGACCTGAACCGCGCCTTGAGTACTCTGGAACAAGCGCGCTTCACCCTGACCCGGCGCATCCTGCGCAAACATCACCAGGACAAGGCCCGGGCCCTGGACCTGATCGCCCAGTCCATCGAAACCGCCGAACAATTGCCACGCCAGTACTGGCTGGCCTTCGAGCGGCTGGAGCAACTGGCCCCGGCACCGCGCTGCTTGATGGTGCTCCACGAATGGCTGGCCTTCGAGGACTGGGAAGGCTTCGACAGTGCCCTGCACTTTCATCTGCCGCAGGCCATCGCCCAGTTCAGGCACCTGCAACTGGATGCCCTGGCGGACACCCTGGAACAGGCCGATCAGCGCCAGCGACAGCTACGGGCAGCCCATGCCGAGCGCGAAAGCCCCATCGAGCTGGCCGTGCAGGTCAATCAGGATCCGTTGTTCAACGCCTGCCGGGACAGTTTCAGCCAACAGCGGCTTCGGCTCGACGAGCGCCTGTACGAATGGGTGGAGCGCCATATAGAGCAGTTTCCAGCCTGAGCGGCGAGTTCGCATACGCGCACAAACCGCTGCTACCCACCCCCCCGAAACTCGCTAAACTGCCGCCCTCACCGAACACGGACCTCGGATCAAGCCCTCATGGAATTGCACTACAGCATCACCCCCGCCCATATCCAGGCCTGGTCAGCCTGGACAAAGCCCGCGGCGGCAAGAGCACCCTGGCCTGGGAACAGATCGTGCGCCTGCAGGAAACACCGGACTTCTACCTCGTGGCGAGCGCGGACATGGTGCGCCAGGGCGTGGCCTGTCTCATTGCCAAACACAGTGACCTGATGCCGGCCGAGGAATATCAGCAAGGGCTGCAAGCGTTTCTGAGCCAGTGCCCGGTGGCGCCCTCAGCGAACTGATCACAGTGCTAGCACTGCAGACCGATACGCTTCGAGCACTACCGCTCAGCACCTGCCCGCAAAAACACCTTGCAGGTAAAACAACGCCGACTATGCTGCCAAAACCAGCCCTAATGGCCATTAGCCTTGAGCGGGCCGACCTCCGGTTTTGTCGTCCGGGCATCGCAACGCTGATTAGCAGAAAGCTATACACCTGACGACGCAAGCGCGTTCGCCGCGGTGTTTCCCAGGAGGGAATCATGCCTGCCGCAGGACAGTACTTGATTGCAATCCCGGTCTACGACGGTGTCGACCTGCTCGACGTCAGCGCCCCCTACGAACTGTTCAGTACAACCCCTGCCCCCCCCTTCTTCAGTGGCGATCCTTCCGTCGCCAAACCGCCGGTCTACACCCCAGGCGCCGGAAGCACCTGCAATTGCGCTCTCGCCGAGAGCATCGCCAATGTGCTCAAGCGCACAGGCCCTTCCTGAGAGGCCTGCAGGCAGGTGCACACAGAGTAGCGCTGTCGCCGCGAAATGAAGTCCGGCCTCACCCCGGCAGACAGCACCCAACAGGAACGGAGGGAAATCTCATGAGTACTTCTCGTCAGGATGTCGCAAAACTCGGCCCAGGGTGGAACAAGGTATTACTGAACTACGCACTGGCCATGCAAGCGTTGGATGAACAGCCAATAGCGGACCGCAATAGCTGGAAATTCCTCGGGGCCATGCATGGATTTCATCCCCAATTATGGATCAACGAGCGCCTGATCAAGTCAGGTGCCCCGATTCCAGCGGATTTGACCAACCATACCTACGGCAATCAGTGTCAGCACGGCAGTTGGTATTTTCTGTCCTGGCACCGTGCGTATCTGTTTGCGTTCGAGGCAATCGTCGCCGCTAAAGTGAAGGAGCTGACGGGTGACGACTGGGCACTTCCCTACTGGAACTACCTCGACAGCAGCAACCCGCAAGCGCTGTACCTGCCCGATGCCTTTGTCGCCAAGACATTACCCGACGGAAAGCCAAACCCTCTGAACAAGTACCCTCGCCGCCCCGGAATCAAGGCGATCAAGCCGGTGCGCGGGTTCAGCCTTGAGGCGATGGATGAGAATGACTTCATCGTAGGTAACGGGACCCTGGGATTTGGTGGGGGGATTACCGGCAATTTCGTCCAGTTCGACGGGGTTGCCGGCGAGCTGGAGACCAACCCGCATAACACGGTCCATGGCCTCGTCGGAGGATACATGGGCAATGCCTTGCTCGCAGGTCTTGATCCGATCTTCTGGCTTCATCATTGCAACATCGATCGGCTCTGGGAGGCGTGGATGAACACGCCGGGCAAGACAATGGTTCGCGATCCGCTCTGGCTCAATGGCCCGGCAGACCGCAGTTTCATCATGCCAGTACCCGGAGACAATGCACCTGGAGTAACGTTTACCAGTAAGGACACGTTGAAAGGCGGCAAATTTTATCGGACCTATGATGATTTGATCATCGGCACGGGTGTAACGCCGGGAGTGCATGCTGTGGCACGCGTCAATATGGGCTCGCCCAGTAAACAAACCGTTCAGCCAATCGGCGCCAATGCCGCGGTCGTCAAGATCGGCGGGGCGCCGGTAGGTACCCATATTGACCTCGAACCGACAGCCGCCGCCAACAGCATGGCCACGATGGGCGCGACATCGCCAGGCAAGGAAGTGGCCCGGCTCTATCTTTCCCTGGAGTCTGTGCGCGGCTCCGCACCCTCGCCTCTGCTGGATGTGTACGTCAACTTGCCCGAAGGCGCCGACCCGGCACTTAGCCCTGACCGGTACGCCGGTAGCCTTACGCTTTTCGGTCTCAACGTTGCCTCGCAAACGGACGGCCCCCATGCAGGCAGCGGGTTGGGCTATACGATCGACATCACCGATCTGGCCCAGCGGCTGGCGGACGCCGGGGACTTTGATCCGAATCATCTGCGGGTGACCCTGGTGCCTGGAGAGCAGATAACCGATGAAGAACCTATAACCGTTGAACGCATAAGCGTACTCAAGCGAAGCGGCATCGTCAGTTGAGGGGGCGGCCTCATGCGGCCAGGCCTGGTTTTACGCAGTTTCACTTATGCCCCTTGGCCAGTGCTTCTGGCCACGGCGGGATTCGGCCTGGCCCTTTCCATTTACAGCGACGCAAGTACAGAAGGTCCCGCGTTTTGCGTGGCCACCAATGGGCTATCGATCTTCACCAGCTGGCCCGCGGTGCTGCAAGCGGAGCTCGCGGTGAACCCGATCCACCGTATCCTGGCGGGTTGGTTGTTGATGCTGTTGACCATGATGCCGCCCCTTCTGGCGATGCCACTCATGCATGTGTGGCGCTCCAGCCTGCCAAACAGGCGAATACGTGCGAGCGCCGGTTTCCTGCTCGGCTACTGCGCGCCGTGGATGGCCGCAGGCCTGGTCCTGTCGGCCCTGGCGCTGTTGCTACAGATCACTGTCGTGGACAACGCCCTGGCAATAGCCCTGCTGATCGCGTTGCTTTGGAGCGCAAGCCCGTGGCACCGTGCGGCACTCAATCGCAGCCATCAACCGCGGCGAATAGGCCTGTTCGGTGGGGCCGCCGACCGGGATTGCCTGGTCTTCGGCATGACGCATGGGGCCTATTGTATTGGCTCGTGCTGGGCCTGGATGTTGGTGCCCGTTGTCAGCGGCGCCTGGCACATTCCGATGATGCTGTTCACTGGCGTCATCATGCTGGCTGAACGGTTCACGCCTCCTGGCCCTGCGCGCTGGTGCTGGCCCCGGTTTTTTTCACCCGCTCACCTATACACCCTCCTCACCCAGCGCAATGCGGAGCGTCCCCATGGTTAGGCGTGTTTGTCTGGCAATCGGCGTCAGCACGGTGACGCCTGTCGCGAAACTGGCCCTGGACTTCGCCTATCTGGATGGCGCCGTTTTCGCCGCTCGCGCAATGGGAGAATGGGCCCTGCGCTCGGGTTTCGGCGTCGACAACGTAAGAGTCGTCGACGACGGCTCAACCGACGGCAAAGCGAACCCGGTCACACGAGAGCGGGTACAGCGGGCCGTCGATGAACTGTTCCCGGTGGGCGCCGAGGTCGTTGACCAGTTGATCCTGTCATTTTGCGGGCATGGACTGACCGGGGCGAACTTCGGCTCGATCTTTTGGCTGTTCAGCGACTCGCTGCACATGAAGTACCGCATCGTGGTCGATGGGTTCTATGAGGAATTACTTCTGCACGGCGTCAAACGCATAACGCTTATTACCGACACCTGCCGCGAAGCGCCGCAGAGCCTGGAGCTGATGCGGCTTGATGGTGTGCGCGGGATCGTTGTACAGGGCACTCGCGTTGACAGCCCGAGATTCGACCGCCTTGCATCCTGCCAGGACGGACAGCTCGGCTATATGGTCTATGACCCTGCCGCGGCCGCACCGGGCAAATGCGTGTTCTCTGGCGTCATCGCAGACATACTCTGGGGCCTGGAACCAACCGCCATCGAAAACGGGATGATAACCACCACGACGCTGGGTAAATGCGTTCGTTCGCGAACAACCGAGCGTGCAAGCCAGTACCACCTGAAACTCGATCCGCAATGCCAGGTCGATCCCGAGTCCGTGGTGCTTTGCGACACCACGACCCCGCAGCCAGGCCCTGCCGACCTGCAACCCTGGCCATCTGGAAGCAATTCGGCGGTCCTCGGCGCAGGGAAGACCGTTGGCGTAGCGGAATCCACCGAGCAAATCCTGGAGCGCGCAAAGACCAACCGCGCCTTCCGGGATCGCCTCCTCGGCAAAGGTTTCGGGCTCAAGCCTGTCCTGCCGAAGGGGCCAGACATTCACGCCCTCAAGATCACGGCTGAGTCGGTCGCCTTGGAGGTTGAACGCCGACTCATGGAAGTCAACCGTCCCGGCAGCGCGAACCTGATCGTCTGGGGCGATCAGGCGAAGCTCCTGTCCGAACCTGCGCTCAAGCCCCTCAGATCCGATCCCCCCTTCAACGCATTCCACGTTGATGACCACTGCAAGGGGATGCCTGTCCTGGTGGAGCTGGCCGATGGGCAATTTACCCCTGTCGTTCCTTATGTGGGTCTGTATGCGGTCGTTGCACCCAGCACCGACGGGGATGTTTTCCAGGTCTACGGAGCGCAAGGTTCCCCCGAAAGATATCGCGCGGCCCTGAGGGCCATCAATGAATTCGCCGCCGGCCGGCTTCGAGTCGACAGCCTTGATCGACTCGCCGCAGACCTGCGACACGAAAAGCACGCCGATCCGATGCTGGGCGTCATCTGCGCCTATCTCTACCGTGCCACGGCCGACTACGACAACATTCGCCGCATGGCCTATTTTTATGCTGCCCGAGACCAGGCGGTGCCGTATGACATCGCGCTTCTCGGGGCGATGCAGGTGACACGAGACAAGCATGGCGCGCTGCAATTGCATGTGCCGGCGGTGAAGGCTTGCCAATCGCGACAAGATGCGCCGGTACTCCCCGACTATGCCACGCAGGCGACAACCGCCACACTTGCCAGGATCGGCGGGCGATGCCCATGGCTCGGACTTGGCTGGGACTATGTCAAGGAACCTCGATTGGAGTGGGCCGCACTCGTCGAAGGGCTTGCTGATCATGCGGCGCGGGTTCGCCGCAGCGGATCGACCCTACTGCCTGCGGACTCGGCAAGACAGCTTGCAAAGGACTGGGGGTTGTTGCCGGGTTGATCCCCCCTTGCCCAGGCAATGTGCATTGACGAACATGGCGGTGAGTTGCAGCGCCTCGCGGATATCCGGTTTGACAATGCCATGCCGGTCAGCAAATTGCCCGGTCGCCGCTGTATCAAAACGGGTGGTCTGGATAAAGTCCAAGGCCTCGACGCTGGTATTCAATAACCGCGCGATGGGAGGCACGCTCAGGAGTATTTTCATCAGCCGCAGCGACAGATGATGCTTCGGCGGTTTCACGCCAAGCGGGTGCGCCACCTGGGCCAGCAGTTCTCGCAAATGGGGTGTGCGCTCATCAAGGGCCAGCAGTTCCTGGCCAATCATCGCGTCATCAAAAGCGCAGGCTGCCAGCAGCTCAACCAGGTAATCCACGGTAACCAGTGGCAACCAGTGCTCGGGGCTACCTGGCACGGCCGCCAGCTTGCCCTGCACCAGGTTGCGTATCAGCGCCGCCAGGGGCTGTCCCTCAAGGATATGGCCGGTGCGACTGTGGCCGCACACTGTCGCGGGGTGGACAACGGTCATCTCCCCGCGCTGGGCCGACATGACCTGCAGGGTCGCAAAATGCGCCTCCAGCTTGCTTGCCTCATAACCACCGACCTGGCGGTAGACGGCGGGCCAGTCGGTCAGTTGCGGACGCTGGGGATCAATGCCGATGTTGCGCAGATGCGCGTGATTCTTCAGCATGTAGCCGCCGATCATCACCAAACGGCTCTTTTGTTCAGCGGCCAACAGCGCTACCTGCCTCGCCCCCTCGACGTTCACTGCGCGTGACTGTTGCAGCGACAGCCCCCACGCGAACTGGGCACCTAGATGAAACACGATGCTGGCCTGTCTTAGCCGTGCTCGGTCGGCCACACTCAGACCCAGTTCGCTCCGCTCCAGATCGCCGGCTACGGCAAACACCTGGGCGGCATTGCCCCCCAGCCTGGCAACTTGCTCGCGCAACTCAGCCAGTCGCTCCGGGCGACGCATCAAGACCCGAACCTTGTGCCCCTGGGCACTCAAATGGGCCACCAGATGCTGACCGATGAAGCCAGTACCCCCCGTGACAAAGCACTCCACGCTCATTTCTCTGCTCCTTGGTAAGGTGAGAAATCAAGCGTAAACTATCGACCCAACTCTACAGTCAAGCGATGTTTTCATGAGAATCGGCGAACTGGAAGCCCGCAGCGGAGCGAGTCGACACACCCTTCGTTACTACGAACAAATCGGCTTGATCTCACCCCAGCGGCGGACCAACAACTACCGCGTCTACACCTCGCAAACCCTGCAGGACCTGGACTTTATCCAGCGCGCACAGAGCATGGGCTTTTCCCTCGGGGAGATTGGCGAGATTCTCGATGCGCAGCGCAACAAGCTGATCGATTGTGCTGCCGGCGCGAAACTGATTGAAAAAAAGATGGCAGCGATCAAACAGAAAATCGACAGCCTCCAGAGTATTTATCGGTATCTGGACGAGGAACGCATCAACCTTGAGCGCAGTGCCGCCGAGCAAATTGAACTGCAGAAGCTCAACAGCTCTCCCAACTGACAGAAATCCTGTAGTAACGCGTCCGCACGCAAGCGCAAATCAAGGATTGGAAAACATCCTGATGCGTCATGGTCAGCGTTGAGCTGGCCACCTCCGGCAAGATTTCAGCGCGCGATATGAAGCACTGGATCGAGCAGTACGAACGTTGCGAAATCAACAGCCAGCCCGCACCCAAGGTCAGCACGGAATCATGAATCAGCTGATCGCCAGGCCGCTGGAGGCTGCCGGCTGGACTCGCCAGCGCAATGGCAATAGCGCCACGGCCTATCGTCTGAGGCAAGCGTAAGTCCAGCTCAGATGCTGGGTTTCTGCCTGAAGCTCACCGCCAGGCGGTTCCAACTGCTGATGGCGTTGATGACCATGGTCAGGTCGACTATCTCGGCATCGCTGAACTGCGCTTTCACCTGACGGTAAATCTCGTCCGAGACATCGCCCTGGGTCAGCGAAGTGAGCGCTTCGGTCCAGGCCAGAGCGGCCTTTTCACGCGCGCTGAAGAAGTCGCTGCTACGCCAGACGGCCACCGAATACAGCCGGCGATCCGTCTCGCCCAGGCGACGGGAGTCAATCGAGTACATGTCGGTACAGAAGGCGCAGCCGTTCAGCTGCGAGGTACGAATCTTGATCAGGTGCAACAGTTGCTGTTCGATGCTCAGGTCATTGGTCATGGCCTCCAGGGTGATCATCGCCTTGATCGCCTTGGGTGATGCCGAGTAGTAATCGAGTCTAGATTCCATCCGTTGGCTCCACTGTCGTTGTCGATCAACTGTAGGACGCGGTGCGCCCGCGAACCACAGCCAATAACCGGGAAAAACGCCAGACCAATGAGCCACCGGCTTCCGGCCTGGCGCCCGGCCACTAGTGCTCGGTGACCTTCGCCAGTTGCGCCGGAGCGGACCCAGGCGTATCCACCCAGCCGCCGCCCAGGGCGGTGATCAAGCGGACATAGGCCCTGGAACGCTCGCCCGCCACCTGCACCTGCGCACGCTGGGCATCGAGACTGCTGCGTTGCGCATCGATGCTCTCGAAATAGCTGGTCGAGCCATTGCGATAGCGCGTGTCGGCCAGCGCTGCAGCCCGCCCGGCAGCGTTGACCGCTTCGTCCTGGAAGGCCAGCTCGCGGTCGAGGGTGCGGATGTCGCTGAGGCTGTCCTCGACGTCCTTGAAGGCCACCAGCACCTGCCGCCGATACGCCGCCACCGCCCCGTCGTACCGGGCATTGGCCTTGTCCAGCCCCGCCTGATTGCGACCACCGTCGAGCAAGGGCATGTTCAGCACCGTGCCTAACAGCGGCCCGAGCACCCAACTGCGGCTCGACCACTTGAACAGGTCGTTGAGATCGGAGGACTCGAAACCACCCGAGGCGGTCAGCACCAGGCGTGGAAAGAACGCCGCCTTGGCGACGCCGATACGCGCGCTGGCAGCCGCCATTCGCCGCTGCGCCTGGGCGATGTCCGGGCGCCGCTCCAGCAGCTCGGACGGCAGCCCGGCAGGCACCTGCACCGTGCTTGAGTGCAACCCGCCGGCCGTCAGGCTGAACGCCGCGGGCGGCTTGCCGACCAGTACTGCCAGGGCATGATCCTGGCTGGCCCGCTGACGCATCACCGCTTCCAGCGAGGCCTGCGCCGATGCCAGCTCGGTGCGGGCCTGGGCCGTTTCCAACTCACTTCGATCGCCGGCATCGAACTGGCGCTGCACCATCTGCAGCGCCTCCTGGCGCAGGCCGATGGTCTGGGTAAGCACCGCGATCTCGCTATCCAAGGCACCCAGGCTGAAATAGCTGCGTGCCACATCCGCTTGCAAGGCCAGCAACACCGAGCGATAAGCGGCCTCCTCGCCCATGGCCTCGAGGGCGGCAGCCCGCGAGTTGTCGTGCAGTGCGCCAAACAGGTCCACTTCATAGCTGGCGTTGAGTTGGGCGCGCAGGCGGGTCTGGGTCGACCGGGCTGTACCCTGGCGCGTTGGCCCGGCCCCTACTCCCAACTGCAAGGCGCTATCGGCCCTGGCCATGCCCGCTTGCGCACGTGCCTCCTGGACCCGCGCAAAGGCCACAGTCAACGTCGGGCTCGCCTGCTCGGCCTGGAGGATCAAACGCTCCAGTTGCGGGTCGGCGAATACCCGCCACCAGTGGCCACGGTCCTTGCCGTCAGCGGGTTCTGCCAACTTCCAGCGGTCGGCATTTTCCGCGGCGATCTCGCGGTAGCTGGCCGGTATATCGACCTCGATGCTCTCTGCAGGTTTACCCAGGGAGCAGCCACTGAGCAGCACTGCCAGGCTCAGCAGGCTGTATGTGAAGGTGATGGGTTTCATGGCTCAAGCCTCCTGGGTCTGCTGCTGGCCGAGCGGTTCGCGCGAGCCCTCGGTTGGCGGCGCGGCAACGCGCTCACGGCGTGTGAAGCGCAGCGAAAGATGACGTAACAGCACATAGAACACCGGCGTCAGGAACAGGCCGAACACGGTCACCCCGATCATCCCGGTGAACACCGCGATGCCCATGGCCTGGCGCATCTCGGCGCCCGCCCCGCTGGACAGGATCAACGGCACCACTCCGGCGATGAAGGCGATTGAAGTCATCAGGATCGGCCGCAGGCGCAGGCGTGCGGCTTCGATCGCGGCTTGGCGGATCGAGCGCCCCTGGTGTTCCAGTTCGTGGGCGAATTCGACGATCAGGATCGCGTTTTTGCAGGCCAGCCCCACCAGCACCACGAAGCTGATCTGGGTGAACAGGTTGTTGTCGCCACCGGTCAGCCATACGCCGGTGATCGCCGACAGAATGCCCATGGGCACGATCAGCAATACCGCAAGCGGCAGGGTCAGGCTCTCGTACTGCGCGGCGAGCACGAAAAACACCAGCAGCATCGCCAGCGGCAGGATGATGATCAGGGTGTTGCCGGCCATCTTGTCCTGGTAGGTGATCTCGGTCCATTCGTAGCCGATGCCGCGCGGCAAGGTCCGTTCGGCGATACGCTCCACCGCCTGCAGGGCCTGGCCGCTGCTGTAGCCCGGCGCTGGCGCGCCACTGACGTCGGCGGAGGGGAAGCCGTTGTAGCGCATGGCCTGGTCGGGGCCGTAGCTCTGTCGTAGCGTGAGGAGCGAGGCCAGCGGCACCATCTCGCCCTTGTCATTGCGGGTCTTGAGCAGACCGATGTCTTCGGCATGCCCGCGGAACTGCGCATCGGCCTGCACCTTGACCTGGAACGTCCGCCCGAACTTGTTGAAGTCGTTGACGTAGATCGACCCCAGGTAGATCTGCAACGCTTCGAACACCGCCGGGATGGAGACGCCCAACTGCTGGGCGCGGGTACGATCAACGTCGGCATACAACTGCGGCACGTTGATCTGGAAGCTCGAGAACAACCCGGCCAGCTCCGGGGCCTTGCGCGCTTCGGCCATGAACGCCTGCAGCCCCTGGTCCAGCGCGGCATTGCCCAGGGCGGCACGGTCTTGCAGTTGCAGCTTGAACCCGCCCACGCTCCCCAGGCCGGACACGGGAGGCGGCGCAAACACCGCCGTGTAGGCCCCCTTGATACCGACGAACCGGGTGTTGAGTTGCGCAGCGATTTCGTTGCCCGTCATGCCGGGGCCCTTGCGCTCGGCAAAATCCTTGAGCACGAAGAAGGCGACGCCCGAGTTGGGGCTGCTGACGAAGCCGTTGATCGACCAGCCGGCATAGCCAGTGACCGCATCCACGCCCGGCTGGGCCAGGGCCATGGTGGTCATCTCGCGCAAGACCGACTCGGTACGATCCAGCGAGGCGGCATCGGGCAGTTGCACGAAACCCACCAGGTACTGTTTGTCTTGCGGCGGCACGAAGCCTGTGGGGACGCGATTGAAGATCAGCACCGCGGCGACGGCCAGCAGCGCATACACCAGCAACGCTGCGCTCTTGCGCTTGAGAATCCGCGACACGCCGGTGCCGTAATGGTCGGAGGCGCGACCGAAGAGCCGGTTGAAACGCACGAAGAAGCCGCCGAATAACCTGTCGAACACCCGTTGGAAGCCGTCTTTGGGTGCCTCGTGGCCTTTGAGCAACATCGCTGCCAGCGCCGGCGACAGGGTCAGCGAATTGAACGCCGAGATCACCGTGGAAATGGCGATCGTCAGGGCGAACTGCTTGAAGAACTGCCCGGACAAGCCGCTGACGAACGCCAGCGGCACGAACACCGCGCACAGCGTGAGGGCGATGGCGACTATCGGCCCGGACACTTCGCGCATGGCCTGATAGGTCGCCTCGCGAGGCGAAAGCCCCAGGCCGATATTGCGCTCGACGTTCTCCACCACGACGATCGCATCGTCCACCACCACGCCAATCGCCAGGACCAGCCCGAACAAGCTCAAGGCATTGATCGAGAACCCCATGGCCAGCATGACGGCGAAGGTGCCGACCACCGAAACCGGTACCGCGAGCAATGGAATGATCGAGGCGCGCCAGGTCTGCAGGAACACGATCACCACCACGACCACCAGCAGGATCGCTTCGAGCAGGGTGTGAATGACGGCGTCGATGGACGCACGAACGAACTGGGTCGGGTCGTAGATCACCTGGTAATCGACGCCTTCGGGCATGGCGTGCTTGAGCTCGACCATCGCCTTGCGCACGTCGTCAGAAATCTGCAGTGCGTTGGCGCCGGGCAATTGGTAGATCAGCAGCGCCGTGGCCTGTTTGTTGTCCACCAAGGTGCGCAGCGCATACTCCCCGGCGGCCAGTTCGACCCGTGCCACGTCGCGCAGGCGGGTGATGCGGCCATCCGCGGAGGTGCGCACGATCACCTCACGAAACGCTTCTTCGGTATTGAGACGCCCGCTGGCATTGACCGAGATCTGGTAGTCCACTCCGGGCGCCGCAGGCGCGGCGCCGATCACCCCGGCGGCGGCATTGACGTTCTGCTCACGCAAGGCCTGGACCACATCGCCAGGTGCCAGGTTACGCGCCGCGAGCTTGCGCGGATCGAGCCAGATGCGCATGGCGTAGTCGCCGGAACCGGCCACCTGCACCTGGCCGATACCGTTGATGCGGGCGAGCCTGTCCTTGACGTTGAGCAGGGCATAGTTGCGCAGGTACTGCATGTCGTAGCGCTCGTTGGGCGAGCGCAGGTGCACCACCATGGTCAGGTCGGGAGCGCTCTTGACGGTGGTCACGCCCAGCCGCTGCACCGGCTCTGGCAGCCGCGGCAGCGCCTGGTTGACGCGGTTCTGCACCCGCTGCTGGGCCAGGTCGGGGTCGGTGCCCAGGCGGAAGGTCACGGTCAGGGTCAACTGGCCATCCGCCGTGGCATGGGAATTCATGTACAGCATGCCTTCGACGCCGTTGATCTGCTCTTCGATGGGCGTGGCGACGGTTTCAGCGATAGTCTGCGGATGTGCGCCAGGATACTGAGCCTTGACCACCACTGAGGGTGGCGCGACTTCCGGATATTCAGAAACGGGCAGGTTGAAGATCGAAATCAAGCCGGCAATGAAGATGATCGCGGACAGCACGCCAGCGAAAATCGGCCGATCAATGAAGAAGCGGGAAATGTTCATGTGCAAGACCTCTTCACTACAGGTCAGGACCGGCCTGGCCGATCTTGTTGCTGGAGTGCGATGGACGATGCCACCGGTTGCGGGTCTACCTGGTCATTGGGGCGCACCTTCTGCTGGCCCTGCACCACGATCTGTTCACCGCGTGCCAGCCCGGACCGCACCACCCGCAGGCCCTCAAACAACGGCCCAAGATGCACTTCGCGGTACTCCACCGTGTTGCCCTGGGTGACCACCAACACGTACGTCTTCGCCTGATCGGTGCCGACCGCCTGGTCGTCGATCAGAACGGCCGCGCGCGGGGCACCGTCCCCCGTACGTACACGGGCGTACATGCCGGGGGTCAGTACACCGTTGGCGTTGTCGAACACGGCGCGTACGCGCAGGGTTCCAGAGTTGCGGTCCAGTTGGTTGTCCAACGACTTGATGCGCCCGCTGTAGGGATAATCGGTCTCGGTGGCAAGGCCCATCAGCACCGGCAACTCGGCGACGCCGGTGCTGCCTCGGGTGCCATTGCGCGCGTAGCGGATATAGCTCGCTTCATCGAGTTCGAAGTTCACGTACACCGGCGACACCGAAACGATGGTCGTCAGTACCGGAGCATCGGGGCCGGTGCCGACCAGGTTGCCGACGGTCAGTTCCGCACGTGACACACGCCCGCTGACAGGCGCTGTAATGGTGGTGTACTGCAGGTTCAATTGGGCGGCCTGTACGTCGGCCTGCGCCGCTGCCAGGGCAGCCCGGGCCTCGAGTTGCTCGTTGGCGCGCTGGTCGTGCTCGCGTTGCGACGTCGCCCGTTCCTGGATCAGCTTGTTCGAGCGGGCCAGCTCGCTACGCGCCAGGTTCAACCGTACCGCGGCACTTTCGCGGGTCGCCTGGGCCTTGGCCAGCACCGCCTGGTAAGGACGCGGGTCGATGGTGAACAACGGCGCACCCTTGGCAATGATCTCCCCTTCCTGGAATCTCACCGTGTCGATGGTGCCGGTGACTCGCGGCCTGATTTCGACATGCTCGATCGCCTCGACACGTCCGGAGAACTCGCTCCACTCGATGACTGGCTTCTCGATCACGCTGGCCACCCCCACCGGTGTCGGTGCCAGCGGCAGCGATGGGGTTGGGGTTGGGGTTGCCATGGAGCCATTGAGGTAGTAACTGGCGACGCCCACTACCGTTAGCGTGCTGATGGCAAGCACTGCCCGGCTCTTATAGCTCATGCGCAGATTGGCATTCATATCGGTTCTCGCTGAAAAGTAAACTCATGTCGAAAAACACGAGAGTTTATTCACTCACGCCATCACCTTATGAACTTAATACCCACCACGAAAGCACCAATTATTGATAAAACCGATAGTCCGCGCTCGCGTTGCTTTTCACCGATTGGCTACGTGCTTTTACTGCATATTGGCTATTCAATCACGCCGCTCGATTTTTTATCCTGAACCTGAAGCCATCACTTTCGACGGACTTTCCATCAGGGGAATTTTATGAAAAACATTCTGACGCTTGGCGCACTGCTCGTATTCGCTATCCATAACATCGCCTTTGCCGAAGGGGGCAGTGATCGTCTGATAGAACGGATGGCGGTACGCGCGCAGGCCCTGCCTGGCGATCAGCAGAACGCTGAGAACAATATTGGCAATACCGTCAAATCCGAGGGCGAGAGCGCCGGAAATGATGTTCGCAACACCGTGAAGTCCGAGGAGGGTGACCCGTCCGAGCGCGGTTGAGGCCGCTGTGCTGACAGGCCCCCGTGGTGCAGGCGGGGGTATTTTTTGACCCTCGAATGTTCAGAAAAAAAAGGACTCGCGAAATCGGCCGAGTCCTAAAGTCAAATCACGCGAATAAAACCCGATAGCGTGCCGGAATAACCCACCGGATAATATTCACGGTTCAAGGGAGACTGTCGTCGAGGCAAAATATCAAGAAACTTTCAGTCACTTGAAATCATTGCCAACACCGACAGCTATTGCAGACCGAGTCCCCACGGCAATGTGCTCCCTGCACCTTGGAACCCCGATCCGCAGACCATGCTAGGTCGCCCGCAGGGTGAAGTCGAAGACCATTGGCATTTATTTTCCGTAGACCAATGGCCGCCAAGTTAATAAATACCCTTACAGGGAGCAGTATGGAACTTCATGTTGTCATCAAGGGCCGAAAGGATCTCGCGGGGCAGTTGTACAATCAACTGCGCAGCGCGATCGAGAGCGGTCGCTTGGCAGCAGGCACGCAGTTGCCGCCGACCCGCCTGCTGGCCGAGCAACTCGGTATTTCTCGCAAGACCATTTCCGACATCTACACACAGCTGACATACGAGAATTTTCTGATTGGTCGGGTCGGCAAAGGCACCTTCGTCAATGCTCGCCCCGTCGCCCATCCACGTCACGCCAGTGCCATGGGGTTGGCGTGCGAGGCGCAGATCAACCGCTGGCGCAACCTGCCGGCACCCATACCCACGCCGACCCTGGAAGGCACCCTGCGCTACGAGTTTATCGGCGGCGCCACCAGCAAAGGGCAGTTCCCCCAGGACGAATGGCGTCGCTGCGTGCAGCACGGCTTGCGTCAGATGCAGCGCTCGCCCGGTTTCTACAGCCATGCCGAAGGCTTGCCGGCACTGCGCAGCGCGATTGCCCAGCACATTTCGTTTTCTCGCGGGGTGATTTGCCAGGACCACGATGTGGTGGTCTGCAACGGCACGCAACAGGCGTTGGACCTGATCTCCAGGGTTGTTCTCGAGCCGGGTAGCATTGTTGCTGTCGAAGATCCCGGCTACCCCCCTGCCCGCCAGCTGTTTTCATCCCTGGGTGCCACCGTGGTCGGCGTGCCTGTTGACCACCAGGGCATCTGCGTCGACCTCATTCCCGACAACACCCGGTTGATCTACGTGACCCCTGCGCACCAGTATCCCCTGGGCATGCCGATGACCACCGCGCGCCGACAGGCTTTGTTGCGACGTGCCAAGGCACTGGGCGCGGTTATCATCGAAGACGACTACGACAGCGAGTTCCGCTTCGAGGGCCGGCCCACCGATTGCTTGCAGAGCATGGACCAGGATGGCCTGGTGGCCTTCGTTGGCACGTTTTCCAAGACCACCTTTCCGGAGATGCGCCTGGGCTATGCGGTGTTGCCAGGCTCGCTCATCGACGCTGTGATCAGGGCCAAGCAGGTCACCGACTGGCATACGTCGTCGCTCACCCAATGGGCCCTGGCCAAGTTCATCGCCGATGGCGAACTGCACAAGCATATCCGTCGTTGCCACGCCATTTATGCCGGTCGCCGAACGCGCTTGCTCAACCGTCTGAACGGCGACCTGGCCGCCTGGCTGGAGCCGATCGCCAACACCGCCGGGTTCCATATCGGGGCGCTGTTCAAGGTACCCGTCGATACCCGCCTGCTCACAGAGCTGGCCCGCAAAGTCGAGGTCGGTGTTTACCCGATCGACGCGTTCTACTACCAGGCGCCAATACGGTCAGGCCTGTTACTGGGGTTCGGCGGCATCGACACACTGGACATCGATCCTGCCCTCGACCGGTTGCTAGGCATCCTCCAGCAGATTGCCTGACGGCATTTTCCCGAACGTTGAGCGTGCTCGGCCTATCGTCTTCTTGCAATGAATTGCACCACGCAGGCGAGCCCGGTATGGAAGGTTCCTTCGATCACATCTCGCTCGATTTCCCGGGACAACAGCACGTCACACTGAGGGAATTCCTGCTCTATCTCCGAGCCAGCCATCAGCATGTCCAGATCATCCGGGCCGCCCGTATCCCGTGTTAGTTGCGCTTTGCTGTAGGCCTCAAGCAGGATGATTCCACCCGGGCGCAGCGCCTGTGCCGCCAAGCCGTGCAACCTTTTACGCACGCGGCTGGGCATGTGGGCGAAGATCGAGACGACCGCGCCAAACGCCCCTTCCGGCGGCATGTAGGCGGCAAAATCGGCAATCTCGGTGCGGATCGCTACGCCTTTCAATGCGGCGAGTTTGTGCGCCTTGGCAAGGCCAACGGCGGAGCTGTCCACGCCCAGCACATCGAGCCCGATCGAGGCCAGGAAAGCAGCGTTCCGCCCTTCCCCTTCGGCCACGCTGAGCACAGGTCCCGCAAGCAGGCCCGCGTGCTCCGCCAGGAACGCATTCGGCGCTGTCCCATAGATGTATTCATCGCTGGCGTAGTATTCATCCCACATGGTATTCGGCTCCCCGGACCTGATGGCGCTTGGTGAATCGGTAGCCCATCATCGGTCTTATCTTTCATTCAATTAATCTATTGAATGAAAGATAGATTCACGGAAGCTTCATTGTCAATGAGCGGGCAA
>RCUI01000040.1_pt1 | contig 47173 bp, 39 predicted proteins | sample 2166121 | NCBI WGS metagenome assembly RCUI01 (sample SAMN09932700, study PRJNA488358) | compost metagenome | feature: garden; material: soil; isolation source: compost soil in succinic acid-enriched culture | place: Germany: Experimental Botanical Garden Goettingen | collected 2016-01-27
TTGAAACGCTGTAGAATTCGCCTCCCGCTGACGAGAGATCGCAGCGAGTTAAGCGGTTGAAGTTGAAAGAGAAATTCTGAAAAACTTCAAAATAAACGCTTGACAGGCTCTGAGGAAAGCGTAGAATGCGCGCCTCGGTTGAAGCGAAAGACTTCAGCCACCGCTCTTTAACAATCGAATCAAGCAATTCGTGTGGGTGCTTGTGAGCTCAGACTGATAGTCAAAAAGATTATCAGCATCACAAGTGACTGCACGAGAAGTCGAAAGACTTCGAATAAGTCATTTGAGATTGCTGAGCCAAGTTTAGGGTTTTCTCAAAACCCAAGCAGTATTGAACTGAAGAGTTTGATCATGGCTCAGATTGAACGCTGGCGGCAGGCCTAACACATGCAAGTCGAGCGGATGAGAAGAGCTTGCTCTTCGATTCAGCGGCGGACGGGTGAGTAATACCTAGGAATCTGCCTGGTAGTGGGGGACAACGTTTCGAAAGGAACGCTAATACCGCATACGCCCTACGGGGGAAAGCAGGGGACCTTCGGGCCTTGCGCTATCAGATGAGCCTAGGTCGGATTAGCTAGTTGGTGGGGTAATGGCTCACCAAGGCGACGATCCGTAACTGGTCTGAGAGGATGATCAGTCACACTGGAACTGAGACACGGTCCAGACTCCTACGGGAGGCAGCAGTGGGGAATATTGGACAATGGGCGAAAGCCTGATCCAGCCATGCCGCGTGTGTGAAGAAGGTCTTCGGATTGTAAAGCACTTTAAGTTGGGAGGAAGGGCATTAACCTAATACGTTAGTGTTTTGACGTTACCGACAGAATAAGCACCGGCTAACTCTGTGCCAGCAGCCGCGGTAATACAGAGGGTGCAAGCGTTAATCGGAATTACTGGGCGTAAAGCGCGCGTAGGTGGTTTGTTAAGTTGGATGTGAAAGCCCCGGGCTCAACCTGGGAACTGCATCCAAAACTGGCGAGCTAGAGTACGGTAGAGGGTGGTGGAATTTCCTGTGTAGCGGTGAAATGCGTAGATATAGGAAGGAACACCAGTGGCGAAGGCGACCACCTGGGCTCATACTGACACTGAGGTGCGAAAGCGTGGGGAGCAAACAGGATTAGATACCCTGGTAGTCCACGCCGTAAACGATGTCAACTAGCCGTTGGAATCCTTGAGATTTTAGTGGCGCAGCTAACGCATTAAGTTGACCGCCTGGGGAGTACGGCCGCAAGGTTAAAACTCAAATGAATTGACGGGGGCCCGCACAAGCGGTGGAGCATGTGGTTTAATTCGAAGCAACGCGAAGAACCTTACCTGGCCTTGACATGTCTGGAATCCTGCAGAGATGCGGGAGTGCCTTCGGGAATCAGAACACAGGTGCTGCATGGCTGTCGTCAGCTCGTGTCGTGAGATGTTGGGTTAAGTCCCGTAACGAGCGCAACCCTTGTCCTTAGTTACCAGCACGTTATGGTGGGCACTCTAAGGAGACTGCCGGTGACAAACCGGAGGAAGGTGGGGATGACGTCAAGTCATCATGGCCCTTACGGCCTGGGCTACACACGTGCTACAATGGTCGGTACAGAGGGTTGCCAAGCCGCGAGGTGGAGCTAATCTCACAAAACCGATCGTAGTCCGGATCGCAGTCTGCAACTCGACTGCGTGAAGTCGGAATCGCTAGTAATCGCGAATCAGAATGTCGCGGTGAATACGTTCCCGGGCCTTGTACACACCGCCCGTCACACCATGGGAGTGGGTTGCACCAGAAGTAGCTAGTCTAACCTTCGGGAGGACGGTTACCACGGTGTGATTCATGACTGGGGTGAAGTCGTAACAAGGTAGCCGTAGGGGAACCTGCGGCTGGATCACCTCCTTAATCGACAGACATCAGCTGTCTTATGAGCTCCCACACGAATTGCTTGATTCATTGAAGAAGACGATATCGGTAACAGCTCTTAACTGGGTCTGTAGCTCAGTTGGTTAGAGCGCACCCCTGATAAGGGTGAGGTCGGCAGTTCGAATCTGCCCAGACCCACCAATTTTGTTATGGGGCCATAGCTCAGCTGGGAGAGCGCCTGCCTTGCACGCAGGAGGTCAGCGGTTCGATCCCGCTTGGCTCCACCATCCTTACCGCGTCAAAGCTTAGAAATGAATATTCGCCTCGAATATTGATTTCTGAACTTTTTCAGAATCGTTCTTTAAAAATTTGGGTATGTGATAGAAAGATAGACTGGACAGCACTTTCACTGGTGTCTGTTCAGGCTAAGGTAAAATTTGTGAGTGACTCTTAAGAGTTTTGCGAATTTTCGGCGAATGTCGTCTTCACAGTATAACCAGATTGCTTGGGGTTATATGGTCAAGTGAAGAAGCGCATACGGTGGATGCCTTGGCAGTCAGAGGCGATGAAAGACGTGGTAGCCTGCGATAAGCTTCGGGGAGTCGGCAAACAGACTTTGATCCGGAGATCTCTGAATGGGGGAACCCACTCAGCATAAGCTGAGTATCTTGTACTGAATACATAGGTGCAAGAGGCGAACCAGGGGAACTGAAACATCTAAGTACCCTGAGGAAAAGAAATCAACCGAGATTCCCTTAGTAGTGGCGAGCGAACGGGGACTAGCCCTTAAGTGGCTTTGAGATTAGCGGAACGCTCTGGAAAGTGCGGCCATAGTGGGTGATAGCCCTGTACGCGAAAATCTCTTTTCAATGAAATCGAGTAGGACGGAGCACGAGAAACTTTGTCTGAATATGGGGGGACCATCCTCCAAGGCTAAATACTACTGACTGACCGATAGTGAACCAGTACCGTGAGGGAAAGGCGAAAAGAACCCCGGAGAGGGGAGTGAAATAGATCCTGAAACCGTATGCGTACAAGCAGTGGGAGCCTACTTTGTTAGGTGACTGCGTACCTTTTGTATAATGGGTCAGCGACTTATATTCAGTGGCGAGCTTAACCGAATAGGGGAGGCGTAGCGAAAGCGAGTCTTAATAGGGCGTTTAGTCGCTGGGTATAGACCCGAAACCGGGCGATCTATCCATGGGCAGGTTGAAGGTTAGGTAACACTGACTGGAGGACCGAACCGACTACCGTTGAAAAGTTAGCGGATGACCTGTGGATCGGAGTGAAAGGCTAATCAAGCTCGGAGATAGCTGGTTCTCCTCGAAAGCTATTTAGGTAGCGCCTCATGTATCACTGTAGGGGGTAGAGCACTGTTTCGGCTAGGGGGTCATCCCGACTTACCAAACCGATGCAAACTCCGAATACCTACAAGTGCCGAGCATGGGAGACACACGGCGGGTGCTAACGTCCGTCGTGAAAAGGGAAACAACCCAGACCGTCAGCTAAGGTCCCAAAGTCATGGTTAAGTGGGAAACGATGTGGGAAGGCTTAGACAGCTAGGAGGTTGGCTTAGAAGCAGCCACCCTTTAAAGAAAGCGTAATAGCTCACTAGTCGAGTCGGCCTGCGCGGAAGATGTAACGGGGCTCAAACCATGCACCGAAGCTACGGGTATCACTTAGGTGATGCGGTAGAGGAGCGTTCTGTAAGCCTGTGAAGGTGAGTTGAGAAGCTTGCTGGAGGTATCAGAAGTGCGAATGCTGACATGAGTAACGACAATGGGAGTGAAAAACTCCCACGCCGAAAGACCAAGGTTTCCTGCGCAACGTTAATCGACGCAGGGTTAGTCGGTCCCTAAGGCGAGGCTGAAAAGCGTAGTCGATGGAAAACAGGTTAATATTCCTGTACTTCCAGTTATTGCGATGGAGGGACGGAGAAGGCTAGGCCAGCTTGGCGTTGGTTGTCCAAGTTTAAGGTGGTAGGCTGAGATCTTAGGTAAATCCGGGATCTTAAGGCCGAGAGCTGATGACGAGTTGCCTTTAGGCGACGAAGTGGTTGATGCCATGCTTCCAAGAAAAGCTTCTAAGCTTCAGATAACTAGGAACCGTACCCCAAACCGACACAGGTGGTTGGGTAGAGAATACCAAGGCGCTTGAGAGAACTCGGGTGAAGGAACTAGGCAAAATGGCACCGTAACTTCGGGAGAAGGTGCGCCGGTGAGGGTGAAGGACTTGCTCCGTAAGCTCATGCCGGTCGAAGATACCAGGCCGCTGCGACTGTTTATTAAAAACACAGCACTCTGCAAACACGAAAGTGGACGTATAGGGTGTGACGCCTGCCCGGTGCCGGAAGGTTAATTGATGGGGTTAGCGCAAGCGAAGCTCTTGATCGAAGCCCCGGTAAACGGCGGCCGTAACTATAACGGTCCTAAGGTAGCGAAATTCCTTGTCGGGTAAGTTCCGACCTGCACGAATGGCGTAACGATGGCGGCGCTGTCTCCACCCGAGACTCAGTGAAATTGAAATCGCTGTGAAGATGCAGTGTATCCGCGGCTAGACGGAAAGACCCCGTGAACCTTTACTATAGCTTTGCACTGGACTTTGAATTTGCTTGTGTAGGATAGGTGGGAGGCTTTGAAGCGTGGACGCCAGTTCGCGTGGAGCCATCCTTGAAATACCACCCTGGCAACTTTGAGGTTCTAACTCAGGTCCGTTATCCGGATCGAGGACAGTGTATGGTGGGTAGTTTGACTGGGGCGGTCTCCTCCTAAAGAGTAACGGAGGAGTACGAAGGTGCGCTCAGACCGGTCGGAAATCGGTCGTAGAGTATAAAGGCAAAAGCGCGCTTGACTGCGAGACAGACACGTCGAGCAGGTACGAAAGTAGGTCTTAGTGATCCGGTGGTTCTGTATGGAAGGGCCATCGCTCAACGGATAAAAGGTACTCCGGGGATAACAGGCTGATACCGCCCAAGAGTTCATATCGACGGCGGTGTTTGGCACCTCGATGTCGGCTCATCACATCCTGGGGCTGAAGTAGGTCCCAAGGGTATGGCTGTTCGCCATTTAAAGTGGTACGCGAGCTGGGTTTAGAACGTCGTGAGACAGTTCGGTCCCTATCTGCCGTGGACGTTTGAGATTTGAGAGGGGCTGCTCCTAGTACGAGAGGACCGGAGTGGACGAACCTCTGGTGTTCCGGTTGTCACGCCAGTGGCATTGCCGGGTAGCTATGTTCGGAAGAGATAACCGCTGAAAGCATCTAAGCGGGAAACTTGCCTCAAGATGAGATCTCACTGGAGCCTTGAGCTCCCTGAAGGGCCGTCGAAGACTACGACGTTGATAGGTTGGGTGTGTAAGCGCTGTGAGGCGTTGAGCTAACCAATACTAATTGCCCGTGAGGCTTGACCATATAACACCCAAGCAATTTGCGTCGAATGACCAGATTGCGGTGTTGTGAAGACGAAACGAACCGAAAGTTTGCAGCTCACAATCATCACATACCCGATTTGCTGGAGTGTCGAAAGACGGTCCGGTACACAGAATTTCTTGACGACCATAGAGCATTGGAACCACCTGATCCCATCCCGAACTCAGCAGTGAAACGATGCATCGCCGATGGTAGTGTGGGGTTTCCCCATGTGAGAGTAGGTCATCGTCAAGATTAAATTCCGAAACCCCTATCTGCACACGCAGGTAGGGGTTTTGTCTTTTCTGGCCTTGTGCAAAACAGCAGAGTCCAGGCCAAAAAAAACCACCCCGCAGGGTGGTTCTTCACATCGAGGCACTCAGTCGCCGTAGTACTCGCAACCGCTGGTGCAGGTCTCGTGGATACGGACCTTGGAAAGCTCTGGCAGCAACGGCTTGACCTGATCCCAGATCCACTTGGCAATGACTTCGCTGGTCGGGTTTTCCAGGCCAGGAATGTCGTTCAGGTAGTTGTGGTCCAACTGCTCGTACAGAGGCTTGAAGATCGCCTTGATCTCGGAGAAGTCACGAATCCAGCCAGTGTGCGGGTCCAGTGGGCCGGTCAGGTGGAGCGCGACTTTGAACGAATGTCCGTGCAGGCGGCCACATTTGTGTCCTTCAGGAACGTGCGGCAGGCGGTGCGCCGACTCGAAGGTGAACTCTTTGAAAATTTCCACGATCTCTCAACTCTGAAAACCAATGCTGTCGAGCAGTTTACCAGTATGGTCACTGCAGTGGTTGCAGATGCGCGTGCAGCTCGCCGGTTTCTAACAGCTCAAGCAACTCGTCGCCCAGGCGCTGGCTTTCGGCCATCGCTTTTTTCCAGTAGCGCTGACGGCCGCCAGCATCGCCCATGAAGCGCTTGAAGTCGCTTCGGTCCGGCAGCTTGCCGAAGGGCAGGCTGGCCAGATACTGAGCCGAAGGCGCCAGCAGCAGGACGTTACGCAAGCGCTGGGTATCTCCACGACGCCAGGGCAATGCCTTGTCGAACCAGCCAGGTATGACCCTGTCGGTGAAGTGCGGGTAAAGCACGATATCGTCACCCTGGTACGGCAGGTCCAGGTGGTAGTCGAGCAAGCCACCATCGCGATAGGTGCCTTTACCGACGCCTGGTATATCACGCACACCCTCCATGACCATCGGAATCGAACCGGATGCCAGCAGCGCATGGCGCAGGTTGGCCACATCCAGTGGCAGGCAGCGCGAAGGAAAGTCAGTCAGCGGATGCAATGGTGGGCCGTTACGGGCGTCGTGCAGGATGATCCGCTCGAAGTGTCGGGCCAATCGCGGACGGCCAATCAGGTTGTCCGCGATCACCGAAGACAAGCCCATCCCCAAGCGAGCACGATGGTCATGGGCAAGCAGCCCGTGGCTTTTCACCACCATGATATTGAGGCGGTAATCCGGGTTTTCGAGGATCTGCGCGTCGCGGCCCTGCAACAATTCGTCGAGCATGCGTTGGCAGCTACGGCTGACCTCGGCCTGGGTCACGCCTTTGGCAAAGTCCTGCTCGGTGTACAGCTGCCCCAGGCGCTGCAAGGCTTCAGCGGGATTGGGCAAACAGGCACTGGCAAAGCGCCAGGAGCCGATCGATGCGCCAATGAGCGCTCGTACACGCGGGGTACTGGGCAACCAGTGACCGAACAACGCCAGATCAAGGCCTTGTATGCCAAGCGCCTTGGGGCCCCCTGCAGCGCCTGGCAGTACGCCTACATCGGCTGCCTGCAATCCACGTTCGCGGATGCGCTGCAAGGCGCCATTGCCTGCCTTCAAGGTCAGGGCCGGATACTTGATATGGATTGCGCTCATACGGGCCTCGCTCAAGGGAGCTGGCAATTATAAAGAACAGCAGTCCAGTTGTGGGGCAGGGGTGCGCTATCATGTCGCCAGTTGTTTTCAGCTTCAATTAAGTTCGGTTGGTTAATCTAGGCCCCGTAGAAACATTATTGATCTCAACGGAGAGACACCATGAAAACTTTGACTGCCCTGTTCGCCACTGCTGCGCTTGCCCTGAGCGCCAACGTTGCCATGGCCAAGGACGTACAACCGGATGAAGTTGTGAAACTGGTTCAAGCCAAAACCATCCTGTCGCTGGACGACCTGAAGGCCAAGGCTGTCGCCAAGCACCCAGGCGCCACCGTTACCGACTCGGAGCTTGAAGACGAGTACGGCCGCTACATCTATAAGGTCGAGCTGCGTGATGCCCAGAACGTCGAGTGGGATGTCGACATGGACGCCAAGACTGGCGAAATCCTCAAGGACGCCCGGGATAACTAATGACGGTTCGATTGCGAACAGCGCAGGTGGCACTCGCTGCGCTGTTAGCCCTCTGTTCGCTGGCCTCGGCCCGCGATCTTGATCAGGACGAAGCCCTGCGGTTGCGCCAGCAAGGCATCATCCTGCCGCTCGAGCAACTGCTCAATGACGCCCTGGGTCGCTATCCCGGGGCGACGTTGTTGGAGGCGGAGCTGGAAGAAAAGCACGACCGCTATGAGTACGAAGTCGAGCTGTTGACCCCTGAGGGGGTGGTGCGCGAGATCAAACTCGACGCAACCAATGGAGCTCTGCTCAAAGACGAGGAAGATGACTGATGCGCCTGTTACTGGTCGAGGACAATGTCCCGCTGGCAGATGAACTGATCCAGGGGCTGCAGCGCCAGGGATATGCAGTCGACTGGCTGGCAGACGGTCGCGATGCCGTCCACCAGGGTAGCAGCGAACCCTATGACCTGATCATTCTCGACCTGGGCTTGCCCGGATTGTCCGGGCTGGACGTATTGGCCCAATGGCGTGCGTCCGGCCTTGCAACGCCTGTGCTGATCCTCACTGCCCGCAGTTCCTGGGCCGAACGTATCGAGGGCCTGAAGGCCGGGGCCGATGACTACCTGAGCAAACCCTTTCACCCCGAAGAGCTGCAGTTGCGAGTCCAGTCGTTGTTGCGCCGCGCGCGTGGCCTTGCCAATCAGACAACGTTGGAAGCCGCAGGCCTGCAGCTCGATGAAGGACGCCAATGTGTGATGCGTGACGGCGTCGACATCCAGCTCACGGCGGCAGAATTCCGTTTGCTGCGCTATTTCATGCTGCACCCGCAACAGATCCTCTCCAAGAGCCATTTGGCCGAGCACCTTTATGACGGTGAGACAGAGCGCGACTCCAATGTGCTGGAAGTCCACGTCAACCACCTGCGTCGCAAGCTCGGCCGTAGTGTGATCGAGACTCGTCGCGGTCAGGGTTATCGCTACGCCGGGAGCAGCGAGTGAAGTCGATCCAGGCACGCCTGAGCCTGGGCCTGGTCGCGGTGCTGGTGCTGGTGGGGTTGGCCCTTGCTCAATTGAGCCTGTGGTTGTTCGAGGTCGGTTTGCAACGCTACCTGGAAACCGGCCTGCGCAAGGAAAGCGAGAACCTGCTGGTTGCCCTGGTACGCGGGCAGACAGGCCTCGAGCTGGATGAGCGACGGATCTCCTCGGCCTATAAACGTCCGTTTTCCGGGTACTACTTCCGAATCGATTTCGAGGGTGGCAACTGGCGTTCCCGTTCGCTGTGGGACCTCGAAATGCCGACACCGGCCACGGCCGGTCTGCATACCGACCTCAAGCTGGGGCCTGAAGATCAACAACTGCTGGTTCTGCGCAGTGACTACCGGCGCTTCGGCCAGTCGATCTCGATCAGCGTCGCCCAGGACTACACCCCCGTACGCGAGCAGTTCCAGCGCATGCAGCAAATCGGCCTGGGACTGGGGCTGCTGGCCCTGGTACTGGTGCTGGTGCTGCAGCGCATTACCGTCACACGCTCATTGCGTCCCCTGGAGCGCGCGCGAGAACAGATTGCCCAGTTGCAGCAGGGCAAACGCTCGCAGCTTGATACCCAGGTGCCCATCGAGCTGGAGCCGCTGGTCGCACAAATCAACCACTTGTTGGCCCATACCGAAGACAGTCTGCGCCGCTCGCGCAATGCCTTGGGCAACCTGGGCCATGCCTTGAAAACGCCCCTGGCGGTGTTGCTCAGCCTGGCCTCCAGTGAGCGCCTGAAAGCGTTGCCAGAGGTGCGCGCGCAGCTACGTGAACAGTTGGAGCAGATTCAGCAGCGACTGAGCCGCGAACTCAATCGAGCCCGGCTGGCCGGCGATGCCTTGCCGGGTGCGCAGTTCGACTGTGATGCCGAGCTGCCCGGGTTGCTCTCGACCTTGGGGATGATCCATGGCGAAGGGCTGGAGTTGAGCCAGCAAGTCCCCCCCGGGCTGCTGCTGCCCTGGGACCGTGAAGACCTCCTCGAGCTGCTCGGCAACCTGTTGGACAACGCCTGCAAGTGGGCTGACAGCCAGGTGCAACTGAGCATCGAAGAACAGCCGGAGCATTACCGGCTGCTGATCGACGACGATGGCCCTGGTATTCCCGAGGCTGCTCGAGCGCAGGTGCTGGAACGAGGCACCCGGCTCGATGAGCAGGTCAATGGCCACGGCCTGGGGCTTGGGATCGTGCGCGATATCGTCGAAGCCTGGGGCGGGCGTATGAGCCTTGAGCAGAGCCCGTTGGAGGGGCTGCGGGTGTGCATCGAGTTACCGCGTCGAGCAGGGCGCTGATCAGGGCCCTGCCCGCCACCGGATCGATCAGAAGTCCACGGTGCCCGAGAACTTCACCAGGCGAGGCTCGCCTTGGGTCAGGTAACCCCCGTTGGCCGAGGCCCAGTAGTTCTTGTCGCTGATGTTCTCGACGTTCATGCGCAAGGTGATGTCCTTCTCCTGGACCTTGAAGCGGTAACGAGCACCGGCATCGAAGCGGTTCCAGGTAGGCAGGCTCAGGGTGTTGGCCTGATCGGCATATTGTCCGCCGGTGCGCAGCATCCGTGCATTGAGCGCCACGCCGTCCAGCCCTGGAACGTCCCAGTCGACACTCGCGTTCAGCTGGAAGGTCGGGACCCCAATGGCATGGTTGCCGTCGTTGGTGCCGTTCTGTGTTTTCTTCAGCTCCGAATCAAGACGTGTTCCGCCGGCCAGCAGGCGCAGGCCCGGCAGTGGCTCACCGAAGATGCTCAGCTCGATGCCGCGGTTCACCTGCTCGCCATCACGCAGGTAAAACCCGGTGTTGCTGTCGAGGTAGCCGTCACTGGGCTTCTCGATACGGAAGACCGCAAGGTTGGCGCCGAAGGTGCCCTGATCGTACTTGACGCCTGCTTCGATCTGCTTGGTGCGCCCGGGTGGGAACGCTTCGCCGCGGTTGATGGCGTTGGCCGAGGCCGTCGGGCCCTTGGACAGGCCTTCGATGCGGTTGGCATACAGCGACACCGATTCGGTAGGCTTGTAGACGATGCCGTACACCGGTGTGGTGATGCCCTTGTCATACAGGGCGCTGCGGCTGCCGTCGTTGGCCGGGTTGGCCACGCCGCCGGAGGTGGAGCCGTCGTACAGGTAGTTCTCCACCCGCAACTGTTGGCGGCGCACCCCAGCGGTCAGTAGCAGGGTGTCGTCGAAAAAGCCCAGAGTGTCGGAGAAGGCAATGCTGCGGTTGCGGGTCTTGCCGGTGACACCCGGATCACCCAATTCGCCGCCGGTGATGGTCACAGCGGTCGGCTTGGGCAGCGGGGTGGTGTTGTAGATGTTGGTCGGTTGGCCACGGTAGAACACGTAGGCGTTTTCCTGCTGGGTCCAGATGGTCGAAGCGCCCAGGTTCAACTGGTGGCTGACCGGCCCGGTTTGCAGCTTGCCGTTGAGGCCGCCCATGAATGTAGTGTTGTCTTCGTTGTGTGGAATGAACGAGCCGCCCATGGTCGCCGCACCCGTGGCGGCATTGGTCAGGGTCGGGGTGCCGTAGAACCCGGTCTCGCGGGTGTGCTTGACGCCACCGGCCAGGTAAGCGCTCCAGTTGTCGTTCAAGTCCCAGTCGCCGCGCACCATGCCGAAGGTGTCTTCGGTCTCGGTGAAGGTCCAGTCCTGCCCGTAGTTGTGGCTGGCATCGGGGGCGCGGGGAATATCGGTGAGGCCGGCGCCGAGCTGCACCGAGTTGCGCAGGTGGTTGACGCGTTCTTTCTGGTAGCCGAAATCGGTGGACACACTGAAGCGATCACCCTGGTAGTCCAGGCCTGCGACAAACAGCTTGCTGCGCTGATCCTGATCTTCGACCGCTGTTTCGCCCTCACGTTGGGAGAGGTTCAGGCGTGCACCGAAACGGTTGTCGGCACCGAAGCGCTGGCCGATATCCAGATGCTCGCCGATGCGGCCATCGGTGGAAATGTCCTGGGTGTAGCGGCGGGTTGGCGTGTCGCCGGCACGTTTGGGTTGCAGGTTGACGCTGCCGCCCAGGCCGCCGCCGGTAGGGCTGACACCATTGATGAAGGCGTTGGGCCCCTTGAACACCTCGACCCGATCCACCCCATCGGTGGAGATGATCTGGCGCGGCAATACGCCATACAGGCCGTTGTAGGAAATATCATCGCCACTCAGGGGCAGGCCGCGAATCACGAAGACCTGCGACTGGTTGCCGAAGCCGACAGACTGGCGCACTGACGGGTCGTTGAGCAAAACATCGCCCACGTCTTCGGCCTGCTGGTCCTCGATCAGTTTCGAGGTATAGCTGGTCATGGTGAAGGGGACATCCATATTGTCCTGGTTCCCCAATACGCCCATCTGCCCGCCACGGGCAACCTGGCCGCCGGCATATTCCTCGACTGGCGCATTGCGCAGGGGCTTGGTGGCCTGGGCATTGACAGCGGTAGCGTCGAGCTCCAGAACGGCGTCGGCGCCGTGCGCGGTTACGCTGGCAGCACAGCAAACGGCAAGCAGGGTGGGGCGAAAGGGGGAGCGTAAAGCCATGGCGGAGGCCCTGTTAATGTCGAGTTGGCGCCTTCCTGGCGTTGCGAGTAATTAGTAATCGCAAATGTTAACAGGTGTATTTGCAAAGCGTTATCATTCAGATACAAAAAATTACCTTCCACTTCACACCAGCGTCAGGCTCAGCATCACCGGCAAGGTCAAGGCAGCCAGCAGGGTCTGCAAGGCAATGATGTTGGCCATCAGCGGTGCGTTACCGCCCATTTGCCGAGCCATCACATAGGAAGATGATGCGGTGGGCAGTGCCTGGAACAGGATGGCGATGATCGCCGCCTGGCCGCTCAGGCCCAGTGCCCGGCATATACCAAATGTGGTCAAAGGCAGCACCACGAACTTGAACAGCGACGCCGCCAGCAACGGCCGTCTGCCCAAACCTTGGGCACTGCTGCCCAATGCGGCGCCAACACATAGCAGGCCCAAGGGCAGAGCGGCCTGGCCAAGGGCCTTGATGGTCGGTTCAATACCTGCCGGTAGCCCCAGGCCAGTCACGCGCAAGGCAATCCCGGCGGCGCAACCAACGATCAGCGGGTTGGTGACGATCGCCTTCGCAACCGCACTGGCCGAGCTGCGCGTGCCGCTGTAGCGGGCGAACACCATCACGCACAGCACGTTCACGGTCGGCACGATGGCCGCATTTGCCACAGCGGCCAGGGCGATTCCGCCGCTGCCATAGATCCCTGCGGCGAGGGTCGCACCAATGTAGTTGTTGAAGCGCACGCCGCCCTGGAATACCGAGGTGAAACTGGCTCCGTCACTGGCCACCGCCCCCTTGCACAACACCAGCAAGGTTGCGCCGATCACCGTCGAAAGCAGCAGCACCGTCACCATGTCGAACACGGGCAGGCCTGTCAGGTCAGCCGTGGCCAGGCCGTGCATGAACAGCGCCGGCAGCAACACGAAGTAGCTCAGGCGTTCGGCCGCGGGCCAGAAGTGCTCACCCAGAAAACCCTGCGCCCGAAGCCAGCGGCCCAAGGCAATCAGCAAGGCAATGGGCACGATAGTGGCGAGGATCAGTTGCAACATCAGACGGTTTTCCTATCAGTCGGTCGTCCCACGCGAGACTCGACATCAGGCTAGCCTGAAGCACTGAAAGAAAAAAACGCAGAATTCTCAACCAACCGATGAGAAAAACTTCACGGTTGACCCAGTGCCGTCTTCAGCACCGCCGTCAGGTGCCGACGTCGACTGCTGGCGTGTTCGATCAAGCCGACATGGCGCACCCGCTGCGGTTCACCGAACGGCAACAAGGTCACATCGGGCAGGTGCTGCAAGTCTTCGTCAGCCAGGGGCACGATAGCCACGCCCAGGCTCATCGAGGCCATGTGCGTGAGGGCTTGCTGGCTGTCCAGCTCCATTTGTTCGCTGACCGGCAGTTGCAGTTTGCGCAGTTCCTGTTCGATGATGCGCCCGGCCCAGGCGCGTTTATCAAAGCGCAGGAACGGTTGGGTGGCCAGCAGCTCGCGCAAACTGACGCCGGCAAACGCAGGGCCGGCGACGGCCCAGAAGCGGTTCTGGTAGAGCGGGGTGAAGTCCAGATTGGCGGGGTAGGGCGCCACAGGCTCGGTGGTGATGGCCGCATCCAGCTCGCCGTCCTCGACGCGCCGTGCAAGCTCGGCGGACATCCCCGACAATACGCTGATGTGCAAGTGGGGATGCTCGGCCTTGATCCGTACCAGCGCTGCCGGCAGGCGACCGGCCAGGGCAGTATGAATGGCACCGATTTTCAGTCGACCACTCAGGCCCGGGCCGCTGACCAGGGCATCGGCCATGTCGTCATACGCCGCCAGAATCCCTTCGGCCCGCTCCACCACCAGGTGCCCGGCCCCGGTCAGGCTGACCTGGCGCCGACTGCGGTCGAACAGCGTGACCTGCAGTTCTTCCTCCAGGCTGCGGATATGCAGGCTGACGGCCGAGGGCGTCAAGCTGAGGATATCGGCGGCGCGGGCAAAGGTGCCGTGGCGAGCAATGGTCACCAGGGTGCGCAGGGCTTTGAGGGACACGCGTGGGCTCCGGTTGGGGGCGAGTGATGTGCATCATCGCGTTGATCAACGCTGATTGAAAGTACTCGTCTTTGGCTGTCCATACGCCTGGGTAATTCGATCAATCACCATCGCCAGCGCCACGATCGCCAACCCGGCTTCAACGCCCTTGCCGACATTCAATGTCTGAATCCCCGCCAGCACATCCTCCCCCAGCCCTCGCGCGCCGATCATCGAGGCGACCACCACCATCGACAGGGCCATCATCACCGACTGGTTGAGCCCGGCCATGATGCTCGGCATGGCCAATGGCAGCATCACCCGGCGCAGCCGCTGCCAGCGCCCGGCGCCGAGCCCCTGGGCGGCCTGGGTCAGGGACGGGTCGATCTGCGACAGGCCCAGTTCGGTCAGGCGGATCAGTGGCGGCAGGGCATAGATGAGGGTGGCGAAGATCGCCGGCACCTTGCCCAGCCCGAACAGCATCAACACCGGGATCAAATAGACGAAGCTGGGCAGCGTCTGCATGACGTCGAGTACCGGCATCATCAGTCTGCGTGCCAGTGGTCGACTGGCCAACAGCACGCCGATGGGAACCCCGATGAGAATGCACAGGCCGGTACTGACCAGCACCAGGGCGCAGGTCTGCAGGAGTTTGTCCCACAGGCCGATCACGCCAATCAGAAACAGCAGGCCGGTCAGTACCAGGGCCCGCAGCAGGCTGCGACTGGCATGCCAGGTGAGCACGGCGACGATCAGCAGCAACAGCCACCAGGGCGTAGCGCGCAGCAGGGTTTCCAGGGCTACCAGCAGTTGCAGCAAAGCGTCGGAGACGCCGCGCAACTGATCGCCATAAGCGAGCACCAACCAGTCTACAAAGCGATTGACCTGGTCGGCGAATGAGACATGCAGCGACTGCGGGAAGCCTCCACTCACAGGCCGTCCTCTACTTTGCCGGCGACCTCGGCAGGCAGCCAGGCCTTCCACACATCAGGGTGATCCTTCATGAACGCCACTGCTGCATCTCGCGGCGACTGGCGGCGCTCGCTCATGTGCGCCAGTGTCTTGTTGAGCGTGTCGATGGGCAGGTCGACCTTGGCGAAGCACTCGACCAGGTCCGGGTACTGTTGCTTGAACGCGGCGGAAACGCCAATGGACAGCTTGGCAGGCAGCGACCGGCTGCCTTGTGGACTGGGGTTGCTGGCGTCGGTCAGGGTCTTCCAGGCCTGTTCGCTGAACGGCGGTTCTTCAAGGCGTACCAGCGCGAAACGGCCCATCAGCGGGGTGGGCGACCAGTAATAGAACAGCACCGGTTTACCGCGGCGGATCGACGAAGTGATCTCGGCGTCGAGGGCTGCACCGGAGCCGCTGCGAAAGTTCACATACAGATCGTCGAGGCCATAGGCCTTGAGCTTTTGGCTGTTGACCGTCTCGGAGGTCCAGCCGCTGGGGCTGTTGAGGAAGCGGCCTTTTGCCGGGGCTTCCGGGTCGCTGAAAACCTTGGCATAGCGTTTGAGGTCGGTGACTGACCTGAGGTCCGGGGCCAGCGCTTCGATCCCGCGCCCGGCATCGCCCTTGATCACGTATTCGGGTACATACCAGCCTTCATCGGCGTTCTTCACCGTGTCACCGAGGGCGAACACCTGGCCGGCCTGTTCGGCCTTGATCCAGGCCGGGCTGCGGCCGGCCCATTCTTCGCCGATGACCTGGATGTCGTTGCGGGCCAGGGCCACCTCCATGCTGACGGTGCTGCCGGGCAGGGTGTCGGTGGAATAGCCGTAACCTTTCTCGACGATCAGGCGCAGGATTTCGGTGGTCAGGCTCCCGCTTTCCCAGGTGATGTCACCGAACAGGATGGGTTTGGAGGTGTTGGCGGCATGGCTTGGGCTGATCAGGCCCAGGGTCAGCAGTACGCTGCCCACCAGGGAGATAAGTCGATTCATCGTGCCTCGCTCGCAGGGCAATGGAGTCTGGCAAGTGTAGTCGCTGCCGCCAGGCTGCGATCGGGCGTGAAACGGCCGTCATTCAGGCCCGTCGAGGTGACTGGATGACGACTGCTGAGGGGTCGATCGCAGCCTGGCGGCAGCGGCTGCCACGCGCTTACACGCGGAACTGGTCCATCAACCCCTGCTGCTGGTTGGCCAGGCTGTTGAGCGACTGGCTGACCCGCGCCGATTCGTTGGCCTGTTCCGACAGCGACTCGGTCACATCGCGAATGGTCGCGACGTTGTTGTTGATTTCCTCGGCCACAGCACTCTGCTCCTCGGCGGCGCTGGCGATCTGCAGGTTCATGTCGTTGATCACGGTAACGGCATCACCAATCTGCTGCAGGGCGGTAACCGCCTGGCCCACTTGCTCGACACTGCCCTGGGCCTGGCGATGGCTGCTGTCCATCGCACCGACCACGTCGCGGGTGCCCGCTTGCAGTTCTTCGATCACCTGGCGGGTTTCTTCCACCGACTCCTGGGTACGGCGGGCCAGGTTGCGTACCTCATCGGCGACCACGGCAAAACCGCGGCCCGCTTCACCGGCGCGAGCGGCTTCGATGGCTGCGTTGAGGGCCAGGAGGTTGGTCTGTTCGGCGATGGAGCGGATCACCTCCAGCACCGAGCCGATTTTCTCGCTGTTCTCGGCCAGGCCTTCTACCTGGCTCATGGCCGTGCTCATGTCGGCGGCCAGGGTGTCGATGCTGGTAGTGGTGCGGTCGATCACCGCCAGGCCCTGGCGCGTGGCCTGGTCGGCATCGCGGGCTGCCTGCGCTGCTTGCGCGGCGCTGCGGGCGACATCCTGGGCAGTGGCGCTCATTTCATGGGAAGCGGTAGCCACCTGGTCGACCTGGCGGTACTGCTGCTCCATGCCGGCGCTGGTCTGGGTGGCAATTGCCGAGGATTGGTCGGCGGTGTCGCGCGCCGCCTGCACCGAGCGTTTGACCTCGGCAATGGTCGGCTGCAGTTTGTCCAGGAAGCGGTTGAACCAGCCAGCCAACTCGCCCAGTTCATCGCGTTTGTCGTAGTGCAGGCGACGGGTCAGGTCGCCTTCGCCGCTGGCGATGTCCTTGAGCATGTCAGCCACACCGAGGATCGGCCGGGTCACGCCACGGGCCATCAGCCAGATCAGCAGCAGGCCGACGACGGCCGCCAGTCCACCCAGGCCCAGTTCGATCAGCATGCCGCTGGTGTTGCTCCGGTCGAGCTCTTGCTTGAGTGCTTCGGCCGGACCGGTCAGGGCACTCTCCGGTACATCGAGCAACACGCCCCAGGCCTTGCCGCCGGGAATTGGGGCAAAGGAAGCCAGCACTTTGAGGCGCTGCTCATGGTGGATGCTGTGCAGTGGAATGCTGTCGGCCAGCAGGCGTACCAGCTCGGCGCCTTTGTCGCGGTCTACCTGGTCAAAGCGCTGGGCCAGTTTGCCGGCATCCGGGCTGTAGCCCGCCAGCAGGCCCGCCGGGCTCAAAATGCTGACGTGTGTCTGGCCCTGGTACAGGTTGCGGCTGGCCTGTTGGCTCATGGCCTGAAGGCTGTTGAGGTTGATGTCGATGGACAGGGTGGCGACGACCTTGTCGGCCACCATCAGCGGGAACACGATACTGGTCATCAGTACCTGCTGGCCGTCGATCGCGTAGAAGTAGGGCTCGATCACGCACGTCTTGCGCGTGGTGCGCGGGCACACCGACCAGAAGTTGGCGGGCTCGCCGCTGGGGCCGATGCTGGTATCGGCAAGGTCATGCTCGGGCAGGGCCATGGAGGTGAGCTGGCCCGGGGTCGGTTGCGACCAGTACAGGGCAAAGCGGCCTTTTTCGTTACTGCCCAGTTCCTCTTGATTGGCGAACAGTTCGTCCTTGTTGTCCAAGGCATTGGGCTCGAATACCAGTGACAGGCCGAGCAAGTCAGGATTGGCCTGCAAGGCTGCGCGTACCTGGCGGGTCAAATCTTCGCGCAGGTCGAAGGCGTCGAGAAAACGCTTCTCGGCCTGTTCACGCAAGAACAGTACCTGCCGGGAAAAGCCGGCACCGTACTGGTAGGCATCCATGAATTGGCGGCGGATGTTCAGGGCCTGGACTTCGCCCTGGGATTCGATGCGTCCCTGGGCCGCTTCGGTCAGCATGTGCATGCTGCTGGCCTTCACCAGTTCCGAGCTGTGCTCCATGCGGTACAGCGAAAGGCCCACCAGCAGTGTGACAATGCTGGCCAGGCACAAGCCCGCCAACAGGGTGATCTTCCACTGAATGGACAGTTGTCTGAAAGGCATGGCGAAGTCCCTTGATTCTGAAAGTCTGAGGCTGCGGAGGTTATCGGCCGGATATCCCGCTTCTTTATTCAAACGTTCAATTCAATTGCGTCGTTTTCGTTCACCCAGACGACACCCGTCCAACGCTTGACTTTGACAAGCGCGAGGGGGTGCTTCAGAGTGTGCGCCCTCCATAAAAAATACCCGTCGTTCGGCCACTGCCCCGAGCAGTCTGTTGCCGAATCGGTCGCTTTTTGTCTGGTTTCTAGAGGTCACAGGAATGAATGCAGTAATTGCCGCGGTCGGCATCATGCTGATATTGAGTCTGTCCCGCGTGCATGTGGTGATCGCCCTGATCGTCGGCGCGCTGGCCGGTGGGCTGGTGGGTGGCCTGGGTATCGAAGGTACGCTCAAGGCGTTCAATGGCGGCCTGGGCGGCGGTGCCACCGTGGCGTTGTCCTATGCCTTGCTCGGGGCGTTTGCCGTGGCCATTGCCAAGTCCGGCATGGCTCATGCCCTGGCCGATCGCATTCTGACAATGGTCGACCGCCAGGGGCACGACTCGACCGCCAAGGTCAAATGGCTGCTGATCGGCCTGTTGCTGGTGGTGGCGATTTCGTCGCAGAACATCCTGCCGATCCACATCGCCTTCATTCCGCTGCTGGTGCCGCCACTGCTATATGTGCTGACCAAGCTGCAGCTGGACCGACGCCTGATCGCCTGCGTCATGACCTTCGGCCTGATCACCCCGTACATGTTCCTGCCAGTGGGCTTTGGCAACATCTTCCTCAATGAAATCCTGCTGGCCAACGTCAGCCGCAGCGGGGTGGATGTCAGCGGCGTCAATGTTACCCATGCCATGGCGATCCCGGCGGCGGGGATGCTCTTCGGCCTGCTGGTGGCGGTGCTGTTCAGCTACCGGAAAAAACGCGTCTACGATCTTGAGAAAATCGAGAAGGTCGAGCAGGTGTCGGTGCGCTACAACCCGCTGACCTTGCTGGTGGCCGGCGTGGCCATTGCCGCGGCGTTCGTCATTCAGCTGTGGCTGGACTCGATGATCATCGGTGCCATGGCGGGCTTCCTGATTTTCTCGGTGTCGGGGATCGTGCGCTGGAAAGAAACCGACGACCTGTTCACCGAAGGCATGAAGATGATGGCCATGATCGGCTTCATCATGATTGCGGCCTCAGGCTTTGCCGAAGTGATGAAGGCCACCGGTGAGGTCAAGAGCCTGGTCGAGGCTTCGGCTGCGTGGATCAACCACAGCAAGGGCGTTGGCGCACTGCTGATGCTGCTGGTGGGTTTGTTGGTGACCATGGGCATCGGTTCGTCGTTCTCTACCGTACCGATCCTGGCCGCGATCTTCGTGCCGCTGTGCGTGCAACTGGGCTTCGACCCGGTGGCCACCGTGTGTATCGTCGGTACCGCGGGCGCCCTGGGGGATGCCGGCTCGCCGGCCTCGGACTCGACCCTCGGTCCGACCTCGGGCCTGAACGTCGACGGCCAGCATCACCACATCTGGGACACCGTGGTACCGACCTTCATCCACTACAACCTGCCGTTGCTGGCGTTCGGTTGGCTGGCGGCAATGATGCTCTAGGGGAAAAGCGGGGTTGGGCGCAAGGCTCAACCCCGCGAAGGTGGCGGCGAGATGCGGTTCAGCACCATGTTGCCCTGCTTGTTGCGCGTCAGGTAGACCGGCAACACCTTGGGCAGGTTGCCCACCAGGCGGTTGATCTGGGCAGTGTCATACACGCCGCTGATGCGAATGTTGCCGATGCTCTCGTCGGCCAGCAGCAACGGCTTTTCCAGGTAGCGATTGATCTGTGGCAGAGCCTGCTCGAGGCTCAGGTTGTCGAGGATCAACTTGCCATTGCGCCAGGACAGACTGGTGTCCTGGGCGTAGGTCTGGCTCAAATGCGGCTCGTAGTCGCCGGCCTGGTAGCTGGCCTGCATGCCCGGGACCAGGCGGTAGCCGCCCTCGGTATCCTGGCTGTTGCTGTCGACCAGTACCGAGCCTTCGACCAGGGTCACCTTGACCCGATCCTCATACTTCCACACGTTGAACTGGGTACCGGTGACTCGGGTCTGGCCGTTGGCCGCATGCACGATGAACGGGTGCTGACTATCGTGTCGGACCTTGAAGAAGGCCTCGCCCTTGATCAGCGTGACCCGGCGTTCGCCCTTGTAGTTGCTATAGCGCAATTCGCTGCCCAGGTTCAGTTCGACCTCGCTGCCATCCTCGAGCACGGCATGAGTGATTGTATTGGTGCTTTCCAGGTGCTGGTAGCTGTTGGGCAGCCAACCTTGCTCCCAGCCGATCCAGGCGCCTGCGGGCAAGGCCGCCAGGGCAATGGCGGCAGCCAAGGCGTAGTGGCGCCAAGTGCTGCGCCGACGCTCGGAGTGGGTGATGACATTGCTTGCCACAGCCGGGCGCGGGAGATGGTCGGCGGTGTGCCAGATCTCCAGCATTGCCTGGTATTCCTGGGCGTGCAGCGGGTTTGCGGCCAGCCATTGCCCGAAGGCCTGGTGTTCAGCTGCCGTGCAATCTCCAGCCTGAAGGCGCAGGCACCACTGCGCGGCGGCATCGGTGATGGCATCGTGATCGTCGGCGCTGAGGCTGGTGTGGTTCATCGAGGCTCCCGGTTTTGCCCATTCTAACCTTGCAGGGCTGGGGGCGAGAACCGAGATAATGGCGAATAACTATCAGTCAAAGAAAGTCATTGCAGAATAATCGTGCAAAAACATCGAATTCGCAGCTATTTCGCCAGCCATCGGTGCGATAGCGACACTATCGCACCGATGGCTGGCCGTGATGAAGCTCAGAACTGTTCGGCTGCGAGGCCAAACAGTGCGGTGCTGCCCGCTCGGATGCTGGCCTGAAGCGACAAGGTGCGCGGCAGCAGGCGGGCAAAGAAAAACGCCGCACTGGCCCGTTTGGCTTCATAGAACGCCCGGTCCTGCTCCAGATGTTCACTGGCCACGGCCTCCATGCGTGCCCACATGTAGGCGTAAGCCACATAACCGAACACCTGCAGGTACTCCACCGATGCCGCGCCGATTGCGTTCGGGTCCTTTACGGCCTGTTCGCACAACCATTGACTGAGGCTTTCCAGCTCGGCCACGGCCGTGAGCAAGGGGTCGCGATAGGGTGTCCGGCCTTCGCAGAAGCTGCGGACCTGGACGGTGAACTCGGCCAGGGCCTTGCCGCCATCAGCTACCACCTTGCGCCCGAGCAGGTCCAGGGCCTGGATGCCGTTGGTGCCTTCGTAGATCTGGGCGATACGCACGTCGCGCACCAATTGCTCCTGGCCCCATTCGCGAATGTAGCCGTGGCCGCCGAACACCTGCTGACCGAGCACACAGCTTTCCAGGCCGTTGTCGGTAAAGAACGCCTTGGCCACTGGCGTCAAAAGTGCCACCTGACGTTGTGCGGCTTCACGCTCTTCGGGTGCCTCGGCGTACTTGGCAATATCCAATTGCTGGCCGACGTAGGTGGCAAACGCGCGACCGCCTTCGGTCAGGGTGCGCATGGTCAGCAGCATGCGGCGCACATCGGCGTGGACGATGATCGGGTCGGCGATCTTCTCCCGTGCCTGTGGGCCGCTGGCGGCGCGACTTTGCAGGCGGTCCTGGGCATAACGGGCGGCGTTCTGGTACGACGCCTCGGCGCAGCCGATGCCCTGGATACCGATGGACAGGCGCTCGTAGTTCATCATCGTGAACATGGCAGCCAGCCCGCGATTGGGTTCACCGATCAGGTAGCCGGTGGCACCGTCGAAGTTCATCACGCAGGTGGCCGAGGCCTTGATGCCCATCTTGTGTTCGAGCGAACCACAGTGAGCCGGGTTGCGCTCGCCCAGGGTACCGTCGGCATTGACCAGGAACTTGGGTACCAGGAACAGCGAGATGCCCTTGGGCCCGGCCGGGGCGTCCGGCAGTTTGGCCAGCACCAGGTGGATGATGTTCTCGGTCAGGTCCTGCTCGCCGCCGGTGATGAAAATCTTGGTGCCACTGATCCGGTAGCTGCCATCGGCGTGAGGCTCGGCCTTGGTGCGGATGATCCCCAGGTCGGTGCCGGCATGGGGTTCGGTCAGGCACATGGTGCCGGCCCACTGGCCGCTGTACAGCGCCGGCAGGTAGGCCGCCTTGAGTTCGTCGCTGGCGTGGGCGTCGAGGGCCAGGCAGGTACCGGCGCTCAGGGCCGAATACAGGCTGAAGCTGCAGTTGGCGGCATAGAGCATTTCCTCGAACTGCACCGCGAGCATTTTCGGCATGCCCAGGCCGCCGTGCTCCGGGTTGCCGGCAAGACCGACCCAGCCGCCTTCGCGGTAGGTCTGCCAGGCCTGGGCAAAGCCCTCGGGGGTGCGTACCTGGCCTGCATCGAACGATACGCCCTGTTCGTCACCACTGCGGTTGAGCGGGGCGATCAATTGGCCAGTGATTTTCGCCGCTTCTTCAAGGATGGCATCGGCGGTGTCGGCATCCACCCGTTCGGCCAGGGCCGGCAGGCGTGCCCACAGGGCCGGGCCCTGGAACACTTCGTGGAGCACAAAACGCATGTCGCGCAGGGGAGCATTGAATTCAGGCATGGGGATCTCGCATCAAAAGGGGGTCAGAGCGCCTTGGCCCAGTCACGTAGCAGGTACTTCTGGATCTTGCCGGTGGAGGTTTTCGGCAACTCGCTGAAGACCACGGTCTTGGGTATCTTGAAACCCGCCAGGTGCTCGCGGCAGAAGCTGATGATCTCGGTGTCGCGGGTCTGATCAAAACCGGCCTTGAGGGTGATGTAGGCGCAGGGCGTCTCGCCCCACTTTTCATCCGGACGGGCCACCACGGCGGCCTCGAGTACAGCAGGGTGCTTGTAGAGGGTGTCTTCCACTTCGATGGTGGAAATGTTTTCGCCACCGGAAATGATAATGTCCTTGAGCCGGTCCTTGATCTCGACATAACCGTCGGCATGCCATACCGCCAGGTCGCCGGTGTGGAACCAGCCGCCGCGGAAGGCTTCGGCAGTAGCCTCGGGGTTCTTCAGGTAGCCCTTCATCACCGTGTTGCCGCGCATGAAGATCTCGCCCAGGGTGTTGCCGTCGCGCTGCACCGGCTCAAGTGTCTGCGGGTCGGCGACCATCAGGCCCTCGAGGGTGGGGTAGCGCACGCCCTGGCGGGACTTGATCCGCGCCCGTTCTGCCAATGGCTGCTCGTCCCACTCGGCGTGCCAGGCGCAGACTGTCACCGGGCCATAGACCTCGGTCAAGCCATACACGTGGGTGACCTTGATGCCCATTTCTTCCACCGCGCCAATCACCTTGGCGGGCGGCGCCGCGCCGGCCACCATGGCATTGACCGGGTGATCGATGGCCGCCTTGGCCGATTCGGGCATGTTGATCAGGGCATTGAGCACGATAGGTGCTCCGCACAGGTGGGTTACCTGGTGTTCGCGAATCAGGGTGAGGATCTTTTGCGGGTCGACCCGGCGCAGGAACACATGGGTGCCGGCCAGGGCGGTGACGGTCCAGGGGTAGCACCAGCCGTTGCAGTGGAACATCGGCAGGGTCCACAGGTAGACCGGGTGGTTGCCCATGGCCCAGGTCATCTGGTTGCCCAGGGCATTGAGGTAGGCGCCACGGTGGTGATAGACCACGCCCTTGGGGTTGCCGGTGGTGCCGGAGGTGTAGTTCAGCGAGATGGCCTGCCACTCGTCCTCGGGCCAGTGCCAGGCGAAGTCAGGGTCGCCTTCGGCCAGGAAGGCCTCGTAGTCCAGGTCACTGACGGCCTGGCCCTCGCCGTACTCCGGATCGTCGACATCGATCACCAACGGCGGGTTTTCCATCAGCGCCAGGGCGCCTTCGATCACCTTGTGGAACTCGCGGTCGGTAATCAGTACCTTGGCCTCGCCATGCTCGAGCATGAAGGCAATGGCCTCGGCGTCCAGGCGTACGTTCAGGGCATTGAGCACTGCGCCGATCATCGGCACGCCGAAGTGCGCTTCAAGCATCGCCGGGATATTGGGCAACATCACCGCTACAGTGTCGCCCTGGCCGATACCGCGCCCGGCCAAGGCACTGGCCAGGCGCCGGGAGCGTTCGTAGGTCTGTTGCCAGTTGCGCCGGATGGCACCGTGGATCACCGCCGGGTAGTGGCCATAGACCGCCGCCGTGCGTTCGATGAAACTCAAGGGGCTCAGGGCCTGGTGATTGACAGGGGCGGGCGCCAGGCCCTGGGAGAAGATCGACATGCAATGTTCCTGTGCAGGGAGTCGGCGCGTGGCGCAGTACAACTCCCGGTGGCTGATTGTTAGCTCTGATCAGGTGTCGTGAAGGGTGGGCCCTTCAGGTGTCACATTTTTTACGTGAATCGCTATGTTACTTGGAAGATGGACTATAGCAATATAGTAGAAGTACCATATCAGGCTTCAAGGCCATCCTTTGAGTGCACCCATGACGCCCTTGCTCGACAGTGATCCCCAGCCCAGCCTGCTTCTGGACGCCTCTTGCGCGGTGCTGGCGGTCAACCCTGCACTGCAGGCCATGCTGGGGCCGTGGCCCGAACGGTCGGCAGATTACTGGTTGCCGAGCAACTTGCAGGCCCTGGTCACGGCCTGCCTGGGCCAGGTGCGGGCCATCAGCGATGTCGAAGCATCCGTAGCCGGGCGGATTCTGCTCTGGACCTTCATGCCTGCCAGCACCGGGCAAGTACTGGCGCGTTGTCGCGACGCCACCGCCGAGCGCCTGGCTGAGCGCGAGGCCAGCCAGGCCCGGCGCCTGTACCGGTTGATCACCGAGAACACCACCGACCTGATTTCCCGGCACAGCCCCGATGGCTGTTTTCTCGACGCTTCGCCCGCGTCCTACCGTTTGCTCGGGTATTGGCCCGAGCAACTGCGCGGGGTGCCGGTGCAGTCGCTGTTCCATCAACAGGACCGCCAGCAGTCGCTGATGCTGGCCGCTCAGGCCCTGGAACAGGACGGCTACCAGACCATGACCTGCCGGGTGCGTCACCGTGACGGCCGCTACCTGTGGTTCGAGATCGCCAGCCGTGCCATTCGCGAAACCTACACCGGTGCAGTGGTAGAGATCGTCAGCGTCTCACGGGATATCAGCGTGCGGATCGAGGCCCAGGAAAACCGCCGGCGGCTGGCCGAAGTGGTGGAGGCCAATACCGATCTTGTGCTGTTCACCGACCGTGACGGGCGCCTGAGTTACCTCAATGGTTCGGCGCGGCGGGCGCTGGCGTTGCAGGAAGTCGATGCACTGCCGCTGCTGCAGGCCCTGCTGGACCCGGGCCTGCAGCAACGACTGGATCGCGAAGGCTGGCAGTGTGCCGAACAAGGCGGGGTGTGGCATGCCGAGACGCGGTTGATACCCTGGCAGGGCGCTGCGGCATTCCCCGTGTCGCTGGTACTGCTGGCCCATCGCGGCACGGGCGGCGAGCGCTACTACTCGTTGGTGGCGCGAGACATGACCGAACGTGAACTGCGCGAAAGCCAGCAACGTCGGCATCAGGACGAACTGGCCCACAGCGCGCGCTTGATCACCTTGGGCGAGCTGGCCTCGGGCATTGCCCATGAGATCAACCAGCCGTTGGCGGCGGTGGTCAACTACGCCGGTGCCAGCCAGCGTTACCTACAGGCCCTGGAGCGTGATCCCCAGGCGGCCGCGCGGGTTTCTCAGGGGTTGCAGCGCATCAGCGAGCAGGCCACCCATGCCGCTGCGGTGATCAAGCGTCTGCGTGCCTTCCTTCGCAAGGAACCCCGGCGCTTGCAGGCCTTGCATGTCGGCGATATCGCCACTGAAGCGGTACGGCTGTGCGACTGGGAAGCGACGCGCGACCAGGTGACCATCGTGCAGCAGGTAGCCGATACGCTGCCGACGGTGTACGCCGACCGGGTGTTGCTCGAACAGGTGCTGCTCAACCTGCTGCGCAACGCCATTGATGCCAATCGCGAGCAGCACTCAGGCCAGCCCTCGCGTATCGTGCTCAGCGCCGCGCTGGTCGCCGGGCAGGTGCAGATCGAAGTGATCGACCAGGGGCCGGGTGTAGCGCCAGAGCGCCTGGACGGTATTTTTACCCCCTTCAACACCAGCAAGCCCGAAGGGCTCGGCCTTGGCCTTAGTATGAGCCGCAGTATCATCGAAGGTTTTGGCGGCACCTTGCAGGCGATGCCAGGTGGAGCGGGTGGGTTGGTTTTGTCTTGTCGGCTGGCTCCAGTGGCCGGCGCCGCACCAGAGGATGTGTAATGCAGCAACCGAAAGTCTATGTGGTCGACGACGACCAGGGCATGCTCGACTCCACGGTCTGGCTGCTGGAGTCGGTCGGTATCCAGGCGTTGCCCTTTACCAGTGGCCAAGCGTTCTTAAGTGCCTGTGACGGTCACTTGCCCGCTTGCGTGCTGCTGGATGTGCGTATGCCGGGGATGGGCGGGCTGGGTGTCCAGGAGGCCTTGCGCGGGCGCGGCGTCGAGTTGCCGGTGATCTTTGTCAGCGGCCATGCCGATGTACCGATCGTGGTGCGTGCGTTCAAGGCGGGCGCTTGCGACTTCATTGAAAAGCCCTATAACGACCAACTGTTGCTGGATGCAGTCCAGGCCGCGCTGGACCGATCATCCCAGGCCCTGGCCGGCAGCGGGCCGCGTGACCAGGTGCAGGCGCGGATCGATAGCCTGACCCCGCGTGAGCGCGACGTATTTGTACCGCTGGTGCAGGGGTTCAGCAACCGGGAAATTGCCGAGCAACTTGAAATCAGCGTGAAGACCGTCGACCTGTACCGGGCACGGGTGATGAAGCGCATGGAGGCCGAAACGCTGCCAGCCCTGGTGGGGATGGCGATTGCCTGTGGGGTGGTGCAGGCGTTGAGACTGCGCTGAACGCTGTTGTAGCCGCTGCCGCGAGGCCGCGATCGGCCGCGAAGCGGTCGTAGACACCACTAGGCGATTGCTGTGCAGTCGATCGCAGCCTGGCGGCAGCGGCTACGGTTTCGGGATGCTAGGCGCGACGCCCCAGCAACAGCCCCACCACGAGCCCGAACCCGGCCGAAATCGCCACGGTCTGCCACGGGTGTCCACCGATGTAGTCCTGGGTGGCATCGACCACCGGCTGTGCCTTGCTGCGTACGTTCCCGACCGATTCACGTGCCTGTTTGAGTTTCAGGCCGATCTGGGCCCGCAGCGTGTCGGCGTCTTCTCCCACCAGCTTGGCGCTGTCCTGCAACAGCTTTTCCGATTCTTCGATCAACGCCTGCAGCTCGCTGAACGCCTGGTCCTTGATTTGCTCGGCTTCGGCTTGCACGGTGGTTTTCCTGGCCATGGGCATTTCCTCGTCAGTTGATGGGCATTGAACAGTGGATGCCGCTGTGTACGGAAAGTTGCAGCGGAGTGCCGGACTCCGGCGGCTACAGTGTAAGATAGCGCCTATTTTCCAGCGGCAGGACACCCCTCATGAGTTTCAATCTGGCCAACAAGAGTTTCGCCGAACGGGCGCAGATCGAGGACGAGAAAGCACGTTTGTTCGAGCTCTGGCAGACCAACCTGGGCAAGGCCAAGGGCGAAGCCGCCCGGCTGATCGCCGAAAAACCGCGGCGCAAGGGCAAGTGGGCCGAATGGGTTCGCACCGAGCTGGACGGCATGTCGCCGCCCGAGTTCGCCAATATGGTGCGCAGTGAAGTCAACAAGCTGATGGCTGCCGCCAAGTAACAGGCCTTTACCTGGACGGGGCGCTCGGTTGTGGCAGGCTCAGTCGACCGCTGTCACTGAAGCGCCGGGTGCCGAACAGGCCGCCGGCAAGCTTGCCACGCAGCACGTAGGGCAAGCCGTCGAGCGTCTGTACCCGGCTCAGGCCCACGGCCTGGCGCAGGACGGTGAAGGCGGTGACGCTCACCGGCACCACCAGTACGCTTTCGCCGAAGCGGCCAATGCTGCCGCTCTGGTCACTCACTCCCGCCGCCAACGGTTGGCCATTGACCTCAAGGTTCAGGGCGATGCCGTTGTAGTCGATCGGCGTTTCATTGGGGTTTTGCACCCGCAGTTTCACCGCCATGCGCACCTCGAGGTCCTGGCCGGGCAGGGGTTCGATGCCGATCACGCTGATGTTCACGGGGTCGCGCGCCTGGAACAGGGCACAGGCGTTCAGGCCAAGGAGTATCGTCAGTACCAGGCACAGTCGCAAAAGGTGACGGTAACCATGGGGCATGGGTGAAGCTCCAGGCGGCAGAATAGAAAGTTCAGTGTGGCAAATGCACGGCGACGTTGAAAGCCGTTGGCGTTATGAACGATACTGTTTCTCATTAACGTCTGACTTCCGTTCCCAAGGCCCATCGAATTCCTCCATGTTGACGTCTCCCGTGTCCGGGCTGCTTGCCAGCTTCCAGGAACATTACGATGACCTGCTGCAGTTCCTGACCCGGCGCATGAGCGACCGTCAGCGTGCGGCCGACGTGGCCCAGGAAACCTACCTCAAGCTGGTCAAGATCGAGCAACAGGACCTGCCGGTGCTGCACGCGCGCAGTTTCATTTTTCGTGTGGCCGGGAACCTGGCCATCGATACCTTGCGACGTGAGCAGCGCATGGCCGGCAACCTCGATGACAGCGACGCTGCGCGTGAGGTGCCGTGCCCGTCGCCTGCGCCCGAGGCGGCCCTGCTGGCCCGCGAGCGCCTGAAGCACTTGGACGAGGCGTTGCTGCAGTTATCGCCCAACGCCCGCCAGGCGTTGTTGCTCAACCGTGTCGAGGGCCTGACTCAGGCGCAGATCGCACAACAGCTGGGCGTTTCCGAGAGCATGGTGGCAAAATACATCGGCCAGGCGCTGCGCCATTGCCGCGATTGGCTCAAACACAACCATGATTGATGCCCTTTCCATGCCTGCACCGCAGCCGATCAGCGATATCTCCGACGATGCCCTCGACTGGCAGGTGTTGCTGCACTCAGGCAACGCCACCGATGCCGACCGTGGGCGCTACCTGCGCTGGCGCAATCTGAGCCCTGCCCATGCACAGGCGGCGCAGGAAGCCGAAGCCTTGTGGGGCGACCTGGGCCAGACCCGCACGGCCGCCGAACTGACACTGCCAGCGCCGCGTCGCCGTCGCTGGGGTTCGGCCCTGGCGGCATCGCTGGTGCTGGCGCTGGTGGGGTATGGCGGTTGGCAACAGGCGCCGGCCTTGCTCGCCGACTACCACACCGCGGTAGGCCAGCAGCAGCGCATTACCCTGGCCGATGGCTCGCATGTGCTGCTCAACAGTGGCAGTGCGTTGTCGGTGGATTTCACCGATGGCCAGCGGCGGGTGCTGCTCAAGGCGGGTGAGGCGCTGTTCGAGCCCGCCAGTGATCCGCGACCGTTCGTGGTCGATGCCGGTGGTGAGCCGGTGCAGGGGAGCGGAGCGGTGTTCAGTGTGCGCCGCAATGGCGGCGGTAATCGGGTCGTGATTGCCCAGGGTGAGGCGCAGGTGGGCGACCGGCTGTTGCAGGCCACCCCGGATGCGCGGGCGCTGACGGCCTGGCAGCGGGGCAAGCTGATATTCAATGGCAAGCCGTTGCGCGAAGTGCTGGCTGAGCTGGAGCGCTACCAGCATGGTCGCATTGTGTTGTCGGATCAGCAGTTGGGGGCGATGCAGGTCAGCGGGGTGTTCGACCTGGATGATCCGCAAGGGTTGTTGCGTACGCTGGAGCAGCGGTATGCGCTGAAGGTCACCTATCTGCCCTGGCTGGCGGTGGTGTACTGACCGCGGTGGGAGCAATTGGCTCAGCGGCTACAGCAGTAATCTGTAGCCGCTGGCGAGGAAAGAGGCTGCGATCGACTGCGCAGCACTCGCCCGCGCCAACCCGTTTGAAAATAATTTTGGTTTCGCACTGCAAGTTCTTCTTCGCCCAATCGTCGTAGTGAGACTGATCAGCAATTCATTCTCATTTGTACCTTTGCCTGGAAGAAAACAGTGAAGTCTATCGCCCCCTCCAGTGGCTATTTCAAACACGCGCTGCTGGCCTCTACCGCTGTTGCTGCGTTGCTCGGTCCGGTCTGGGTTCAGGCTGCCGAGGTTGCCAATGCTGCGCAGAACAGCGCCCAGCAAGACCGCGAAGTCACCCTGGAGCTGCCGGCCCAGAACCTCGATCAGGCCCTGACCGCGTTCGCCGATCAGGCCGGTCTGCACTTGTTGTTCACCACTTCCGATGTCGACGGCTTGCACAGCCAGGCGCTCAGCGGTCGCTACAGCATCGCCCAGGCACTGCAAAGCCTGCTGGCCGGCAGCGGCATGAGCTGGCAGTTCAGCGATGCGCGCACGGTGATTCTGCGCAAGGCCCAGGCAACGCCGGCCAGTGTCAGCCTCAAGCCGATCGAAGTCAGCGTCGCTTCGCGTACCAGCACCTCCATCAGCGAAATTCCCGGCACGGTCTGGGTAGTCGATCAGCAGCAGCTCAACGAGCAGATCAACAGTGGGGTGAGCCTCAAGGAAGCCATTGGCAAGCTGGTACCAGGCCTGGACCTGGCGCCGGAAGGGCGTACCAACTACGGCCAGAACATGCGTGGCCGCAATGTGCTGGTGATGATCGACGGGGTCAGCCAGAACAGTTCGCGCGGTCTGTCGCGCCAGTTCGACAGCATCTCGCCGTTCAACGTCGAGCGGGTCGAAGTGCTTTCGGGCGCCAGCGCCATCTACGGTGGCGGCGCGACTGGCGGCATCATCAATATCGTTACCAAAAAGGGCGAGGAAGGCCCGGCGCGCTTTGAAACCCAGTTGGGCGCCAGCAGCGGTTTCAACAACAGCGACGACCTTTCGACCCGCATCGCCCAGTCGGTCAGTGGCGGCAATGAACGTGTGAATGCGCGCCTGGGTATCTCGGGCGAGCAGAATGAAGCTTTCTACGATGGTGCCGGCGACCAGATTTTCATCGACAACACCCAGACCGACCTGCAGTACAACCGCACCATTGATGTGCTCGGCAGCCTGGGCCTGAAATTCAACGATGAGCAAAGCCTCGACCTGCTCGCCCAGTACTACGACTCGGGCAACCACGGCAGTACCGGGATCTACTTTCCCAACCTGAACTACAACGCCCCCTCGGACCTCGAGGACGCCGAGCTGCGCAGCGGTTACTCCACCGACCTTGAACCGCGCACCAAGCGCCTGCTGCTCAATGCCAACTACCACCACAGCGATGTGCTGGGCCAAGACTTCTACCTGCAGGCGTCCTACCGCAAGGAAGATGACAACTTCTACCCGTTCCCCTACTACAACCCCGGAAAGCCGGCCGGGTCCAAGGGTGTGTACTTCGCTGCCTCGCAGCAGAACTTCGAAGTCAGCAGCCTCAAGGCGCTGTTCGCCAAGCAGTGGGACACCCTCAAGCTGACCTATGGCGTGGACCTGGACCGCGAGCGCTTCAATGCCGACCAGACCACCTTCGATGCCTTGACCTCATCCCAAAGCGGCGGCCTGGACCTGGACAAGGCCAGCGAGGCCCCGCGTTATCCCAGCTACCGGGTGGACGGCCTGTCGTACTACGCCCAGTTGGATTGGCATGCCACCGATAACCTGACCGTCTCCGGTGGCGCCCGGCGTCAGCAGATGGACGTGGATGTCGGTGAATTCAAGAACGTGCCCGGCGGCAATAACGACTACCAGGTCAACCTGTTCAACCTGGGCGCCATCTATGACTTCAAGAACGGCCACCAGGTGTGGACCAACTACGGCGAAGGCTTCGACCTGCCGGACCCGGCCAAGTATTACGGCAAGCCCGGCCTGAGTGTTGAAGACAACCCGCTGGCCGGCATCAAGAGCCGCCAGGTGGAAATGGGCTGGCGCTACGCCGACCTGGACTGGGATGCCCAGGCAGCCGTGTACTACATCTGGTCGGACAAGATCATCACCACCGACATGGCCACCCTGACCATCAACGTCGAAGACCAGAAGAGCCGGGACTTCGGTTTTGAAGGCTCGCTGACCCGTCACTTCGAAAGTGGCTGGGAGGCGGGCAGCACTCTGCACCTGGTGCGCTCCGAGGAAGAAGACCAGGACGGCGACTGGATCAAGCGTGACGCCCGCTATGCCTCGCTGTCCAAGTCCACCGCCTTTGTCGGCTGGAAGGAGGAAGGCCGCAGCGCGCGCCTGCAGGCCAACCATGCGTTCACCCTCGAAGACGATGCCGACCACAAGATCAGCGGCTACACCACCTTCGACCTGCTGGGCAGCCAGGACACTGGTTTCGGTACCTTCAGCGCCGGTATCCAGAACCTGCTCGACAAGCAGTACAGCACCGTCTGGGGCCAGCGCGCGACGCTGTTCTACTCACCGACCTACGGCCCGGAGTACCTGTATGACTACCAGGGCCGTGGGCGTACCTACACCCTGACCTGGTCGATGGCCTATTGAGTCAGGCGAAGGCTGCCAGCAGGTCGTCACTGAAGGCCTGCTGGGCGTCGCTGGGGACCTGGGCACGGTGGCGGACGAGAACGAAGGGCACCTGGAAGTTCAGCATAGGGTCCAACCCATGCAATAGCCCGCGCTCTACCCAGGGCGCGGCGTAGTGGCAGGGCAGGTAGCCGATGTGTCGCCCTGACAAGACAAACGCCAGGGCGCCATCGACCTGCTCGGAGCGCGCCGAGGCGCGACCGCCCGTAAGCGGGTCGGGGTTTTCCATGAAGCGGTAGGGGTGCTCGACCTGGTCGGCCTCACGCAATACCTCAAGGCTTACGTGAGCCTGGCCGGCGAATGGGTGGTGGCTGGCGCAGTACAGGCGCTGGGTCTCCTCGAACAGCGGTGCGTAGTCGAAGGCCGACTGCTTGCCCGAGAAATAGCCGATTGCCAGGTCCAGGCGCTGCTGCAACAGCTGGCGCTCGAGGTCGGCCGGCATGGCGCTGACCAGTTCCAGGCGTACTGATTCGTCACGTTGACGAAAGCGCTCGATGGCGTGGGCCAGGCGCAGGGTGACGCTGCTGTCCTGGGCTTCGGAAATACCGATTCGTACCTCTCCGAGCAATCGCCCGGCCACGCCGTTGGCCTGGTGGCGGAAGGCTTCGATCTGCACCAGCAGTTCCCGCGTGGCCTTGAGCAGCACTTCGCCTTTGGCGGTCAGGCGAAAGCCGCCTTTGCCTCGACTGCACAGGCGATAACCCAGCCGCGTTTCCAGGCGGGCCATTTGCTGGCTGATGCTCGGCTGGCTCAGGCCCAGCACGCCCTGGGCGGCACTGAAGCCGCCGGCCTCGACTACAGTGACGAACAGCCGCAGCAGGTGCAGGTCCAGGTCGTGCAGTTGTCCGAGCATCAAACATTGCTCCCGCTGAATGTCAGGTTAAGTAACTTACCATTTTAGCAATGTAACCCGGCGTGCATGCTGGCGGCATCCACTCACAAAGGTGCCCGACATGCGTACGACCCTGTGGTTGCTCCCCCTGATACTGGCGTTGCCGGTGCAGGCCGAAGAAAAAGTCCTCAACCTCTACAGCTGGGCCGACTATGTGGCGCCAGAGGCCTTGCAGCGCTTTGAAAAGGAAACCGGCTACAAGGTGCGCTACGACACCTTCGACACCACCGAGGTGCTGGAAACCAAGTTGCTTACCGGAGGCAGTGGCTACGACGTGGTGGTGCCGTCGTCCAGTGTGCTGGCGCGGGCTTTGGCGGCAGGTGCATTGCAACCGTTGCAGGCGCAGGCGATGCCCGGCTACAGCAATCTGGACAAGGACCTGCTGGCCAAGCTGGCCGAGGTGGACCCCGGCAACCAGTACGCCGTGCCGTACACCTGGGGCACCCTGGGGCTGGGCATGAACCTTGAGGCGGTACGCCAGCGGCTTGGCGATGATGCGCCGCTGGACAGCCTCGATCTGTTGTTCAAGCCCGAGTACGCCAGCAAGCTCAAGGGCTGCGGGATCGCCATGTCCGACTCGCCCCAGGAAGTGATCGGCGTAGCCCTGCACTACCTGGGCAAAGACCCTTACAGCCGTAACAAGGAAGACCTGGCCGCTGCCCAGGCGCTGCTCCAGCAGTTGCAGCCCTCGATCAGCTACGTGGCCAACGGCCGGCAGATCAACGACCTGGCCAACGGTAGCGTGTGCCTGGCGCTGACCTACAACGGTGACGCCGGAATGGCCGCCGACCAGGCCCGCCAGGCCGAGAAGCCCTACCAGGTGATCTACCGGATCCCCCGCGAAGGCACGATCATCTGGCAAGACAACCTGGTCATCCCCAAGGACGCGCCGCACCCGGAGGCCGCGCGGGCCTTTATCGCCTTCATGCTGCGCCCCGACTCGGTGGCGCCGCTGACCAACACGCTGTTTTTCGCCAATGCCAATCAGGCCGCCACGGTGCTGGTGGACGAGGCGGTGCGCAGCGACCCGGATATCTACCCCTCGGATGAAGTGCGCGCGCGGCTGTTCGCCGACCGCAGCATGAGCCTGGCCGACATGCGCCAGCGCACCCGCCTGTGGACCACCTTCCGTAGCCGCCAATAACAATAGAACCAGGAGCCCGATGATGGATCTCACCCCGAACAACGACCAGGCCATGACCCGTGACAGCCTCTATGGCACCATCGCTGAAAACACCTTTGCCGGTATCACCAGTTTTTCCCGACGCCGCTATAGCCGCGACTTGCGTGGTGTCGATGTGGTGGTCAGCGGCGTGCCGTTCGATACCGCCACCAGCAACCGACCGGGGGCGCGTTTCGGCCCGCGGGCCATTCGCGCGGCCTCGGTGCAGCAGGCCTGGGCCCGGCATTGGCCGTGGGCGTTCGATCCGTTCGATCATCTGGCAGTGATCGACTATGGCGACTGCAACTTCGACTACGGCAGCCCACACACCGTACCGGACAGCATCCAGGCCCATGCCGAACATATTCTCGAGGCGGGCTGCGCCATGCTGACCCTGGGCGGCGATCACTTCATCAGCTATCCGCTGCTCAAGGCGCATGCCCGCAAACACGGGCCCTTGTCGCTGATCCACTTCGACGCCCACAGCGACACCTGGCCCGACGAAGAAGGCGGACGGGTGGACCACGGCACCATGTTCTGGCACGCCGCCCGTGAAGGCCTGGTCGACCCTGCGCGTTCGGTACAGGTTGGCCTGCGTACCACCAACGACGATACCCAGGGCTTTGCCGTGCTCGATGCGCGTCAGGTTCATCGGCAAGGCTGCGAGGCGATCATCGAGGCGATCCGTGAGCGGGTGGGCGACAACCCGGTGTACCTGACCTTCGACATCGATTGCCTGGACCCAGCCTACGCGCCCGGCACCGGCACGCCGGTGTGTGGCGGGCTGACCACGGTGCAGGCGCTGGAGATCATCGGTGGCCTGCGCGGTATCAACCTGGTGGGCATGGACCTGGTGGAGGTCGCACCAGCCTACGACCACGCCGATATCACGGCGTTGGCGGGGGCGACCCTGGCGATGGAAATGCTGTGTCTGTACGCGGCGCGACACAAAGTGGATATGTGAGTCGGAAACAAAATGAATCACGTGTAGGAGAAATCACGGTTCCCTGACGAACCTGGCGCGCCTTAGGCTATCCAATGCTTGGGCGCGTCGTTTCGCGCAGGAGGTAAACCCGTGAACACATCACTGCCGGCGCTGGCCGGCCTGTCCCTCGGCCTGTTGTTGCTCGCGCCGGTTCATGCCGCGCAGGCACCGGTACAGCTGGCTGCCTCGCCGAACAACCCCTACAACAGCCCGATCATGCGGGCCAATCCCAACAGCCGCCAGGGCAGCGTGCAGCCCGCACCGCCGCTGCGCGGCCCCTCCACCCAGCCTGTGCCACGCCAGCCGACCCTTGAGAACAGGGGCATTGGCAATGGTCAGGACATGCGCCGCGAGCAGTCCACGCCGCGCCTGGAACCCACCCGACCGCCCCGCGAGTCGCCTCGCACGCCTTGATGGCGGCCCCTTGAAAGGAAACGCCGATGTCTGCACGCACCTGGATACCCATACTGTTGACGGCGGCACTGTTGCCGCTGATGACGCATGCCGCACCCGAGCGCGATTTCAAGAGCGAGGAGGGCACCGTCAAGGTCAGCACCCTGGCCGAAGGCCTGCGCAACCCCTGGGCCCTGGCGTTCCTGCCGGATGGCAAAGGCATGCTGGTGACCGAACGCCCGGGCAACCTGCGCATTGTCAGCGCCGAAGGCAAGGTCGGCGCACCGCTGGGGGGCGTGCCGGTGGTGTGGGCCCAGGGGCAGGGCGGCTTGCTGGATGTGGCGCTGTCGCCGACGTTCAAGCAGGACCGCTGGGTGTACCTGAGCTTTGCCGAGGCGGGTGAGGACGGCAAGGCAGGCACGGCGGTCGGACGTGGACGGCTGTCTGCCGACATGGCCAAGCTTGAAGACTTCAGCGTGATCTTCCGCCAGCAACCCAAATTGTCGACGGGTAATCACTTTGGTTCACGGCTGGTATTCGACCGCGACGGCTTCCTGTTCATCGCCCTGGGCGAAAACAACCAGCGCCCGACGGCGCAGGACCTGGACAAGTTGCAGGGCAAGGTGGTGCGCATCCTGCCGGACGGTACGGTACCGAAAGACAACCCCTTTGCAGGGCAGCAGAATGTGCGCCCGGAGATCTGGTCGTTCGGCCACCGTAACCAGCAGGGCGCGGCGCTCAACCCCTGGACCGGCGAGCTGTGGACCAATGAGCACGGGCCTCGTGGCGGGGATGAAATCAACTTGCCCAAACCCGGCAAGAACTATGGCTGGCCGATTGCGACCCACGGCATCAATTACTCGCTGCTGCCGATTCCCGAGGCCAAGGGCGAGCATGTGGATGGCATGGTCGACCCGCACCATGTCTGGGAGAAGTCGCCCGCTATCAGTGGCATGGCCTTTTACGACAACCCCCGCTTCAAACCTTGGGACCACAGCCTGTTCATCGGAGCCTTGCTCAGCCAGGAACTGATTCGCCTGCAGCTTGATGGCGACAAGGTGGTTCATGAAGAACGCTTGTTGGGTGAGCTCGATGCGCGGATCCGTGATGTGCGGGTGGGGCCGGACGGGTACCTGTACCTGCTCACCGATGCCGAGGACGGTCAGTTGCTGAAAGTGGGGCTGGACCTGTAGTCGCGGGCTTGCCCGCGATTCGCTTCGCCACCAGAATGGGCCTTTTTCCCAAAGGCCCGTTCCATGTCCGGCTCCCCCCTGCGCCTCTACCAGCAGGCCATCGACCACGACGGCTTTGTCAGTGACCCGGCCCAGGCTCAGGCTGCCAGCGCCCTGGATGCATGCTTCAACGCCCTGCAGCGCGGCGAAACCCCACATGGGGTCTACCTCTGGGGCCCGGTAGGGCGCGGCAAGACCTGGCTGATGGACCAGTTCCATGCCTGCTTGCAGGTGCCGGCCCGACGCCAGCATTTCCACCATTTCATGCGCTGGGTGCATCAGCGTCTGTTCCAGCTCAACGGCACCGCCGACCCGTTGCAGGCGCTGGCCTTGTCCCTGGCCGACGAGATCCGTGTGCTGTGCTTCGATGAACTGTTCGTCAACGATATCGGTGACGCGATCATTCTCGGGCGCTTGTTCCAGGTGCTGTTCGAGGCCGGCGTGGTGATTGTCGCAACCTCCAACCAGCCGCCCCGGCAGTTGTATGCCGATGGTTTCAATCGCGAGCGCTTCCTGCCGGCAATTGCTGCGATCGAGCAGCACATGCATGTGCAGCCGGTCATCGGTGACCAGGACCACCGCCTGCACCCCGGCGCCGAGGAACAGCGCTATTGGGTACGCGAACCCGGACAGTCGCAAGCCCTGGCCGATGTCTTTGCGCAGCTGTGTGGCGATCAGCGCTGTACCGATCAGCCAATGCCAGTAGGCTCACGCCAGGTCCAGGTAGTGCAACGCTGCGCCACGGTAATCTGGTGCCGCTATACCGACCTGTGCGAACAGCCGCTGGCTGCCATGGATTTCATGGCCATGTGCGATACCTTCAAGGCGATCCTGCTGAGTGATGTGCCGGCCCTGGGCGCCCGCCAGCGTCCGGCGAAAATTGCCCGGGGCACCGAGGACGGTGCCGAGCGCGTGGCGGCGGGGGATCGTGAGTTGCCCCAGCTGTCGATTCACGATGACAGCGTGCGGCGCTTCATTGCGTTGGTCGATGAATGCTACGACCGTCGGGTCGCCCTGTACCTGGAGGCCGAAGTGCCGCTCGAAGCGCTCTACACTCAAGGGTATCTGGAGTTCCCGTTTCGGCGAACACTGAGCCGCTTGCGGGAGATGCAACTGCAACGCTTCTGTTGAAGGAGTCGATCATGCAGCCGCTTTCGCTTTCGCATTACCTGTTGACCATGGCCTATCAGAATGGCTGGGCCAACCACAGGCTCTACAAGGCCTGCCTGCAACTGACCCAGGACGAGTTCGTGGCGCAACGCTGCAGCTTCTTCGGGTCGATCAAGGCGACCCTCAATCACATCCTCACGGTGGACTGGTTCTACCTCAATGCACTGGAGTCCGAGCAGCGCGGCGAGGCGCCGGAGCCCGACACCGAACGCTTCTTCGAGCCCCAGGAACCCTTTGCCACCTGTGAAACCCTGTATGACGAGCAGGCCCAGGCCGATCATCGCCTGATTGCCTATTGCAGCCAGTTACGCGACGACCAGTTGCAGCGCTATGTGAGCATCGTGCGTCCTGACTGGGTTCAGCGCGAACAGCGCTTGCGCCTGCTTTCCCATCTGTTCGAGCACCAGATCCATCATCGCGGGCAGGTCCATGGCATGCTCAGCGACACGTCGGTGAGGCCCCCACAGCTCGATGAGTTTTTCTGCGAGGACGAAGCCCACCTGCGGGCCCAGGATTTCGCCGAGCTGGGCTGGACCGAAGCGCAGGTCTGGGGGCGTTAACGCCCCAGCCAGCCGAGCAGGGCCTGATGGAAACGCTCAGGTTCCTCGATCTGCGGCGCATGCCCAAGGCCCGGGAACTCCACCAGCTCGCCTTGTGGAATGAGCTTGCTGACCTCCTTGCCCAGGGTCTGGTAATGACCGAGCCGCGCCTTGACCTCGGGCGGGGCGACATCGCTGCCAATGGCGGTGGTATCGGCATCGCCGATCAGCAGCAGGGTCGGCATCTGCAGGTGCTTGAACTCATAGACCACTGGCTGGGTGAAGATCATGTCGTAGATCAGCGCCGAATTCCACGCCACCGCCTTGTGCCCGGGTCCCTGGTTGAGCCCTGCCAGCATCTGCACCCAACGTTCGTATGCAGGCTTCCAGCGCCCGGCGTAATAGGTCTTGCGCTCATAATTGCGTACCCCTTCGGCATCAAGCTTGAGCTCGCGTTCATGCCATTGATCGACGGTTCGGTAGGGCACGCCCAGGGCTTTCCAGTCCTCAAGGCCGATGGGATTGACCAGCGCCAGACGTTCGACCTGTTGTGGGTAGAGCAAGGCATAACGGGTGGCGAGCATGCCGCCGGTCGAGTGGCCGAGCAGGCTGGCCTTGCTGATCCCCAATTGCTTGAGCAGGGCGTGGGTGTTGTCGGCCAGTTGCTGGAAGCTGTACTGGTAGTGCGCCGGTTTGCTTGAGCTGCAAAAACCGATCTGGTCCGGGGCGATGACCCGGTAGCCGGCATCGCTCAGGGCCTTGATCGTGGTTTCCCAGGTGGCGGCGCAGAAGTTCTTGCCATGCATCAACACCAGGGTTCGGCCGTTGGCCTTGCCGCTGGCAGCAACGTCCATGTAGCCCATCTGCAGGGGCTGGCCCTGGGACTGGAAATCGAAATGCTTGAGGGGGTAGGGGTAGTCGAAACCTTCGAGTTGCGCGCCATAGGTCGGGGGCTGGGCGGCGAAGGCGTGGCTGGCGAGCAGGCCGCTCAGGGCCAGGGTGGATAAGCGCAGCATCAGGGTACTCCGTGTTGAGCCTCGGGTTCAGGCTCAGACTCTACCCGCTTGCAGGGATTCAATGTTGCATCCAGCCCAGTGTCACCAGCGCCAGCACCAGGTAGCGACCGGCCTTGGCCAGCGTCACCAGCACCAGGAAGCGCCAGAACGGTTCGCGCATGATCCCGGCGATCAGGGTCAACGGGTCACCGATCACCGGCATCCAGCTCAGCAATAGCGACCACTGTCCGAAGCGCTGGTATCGCTGCTGGGCTTTTTCCAGTTGGGCGGGCTTGAACGGAAACCAGCGCCGGTCGCGCAGGTGCTCGATGCCCCGGCCCAGCAGCCAGTTGACGATCGAGCCCAGCACATTGCCGGCCGTGGCAATCAGCAACAGGCTCACCACCGCCTGCGGGTCGCGCACCAGCAAGCCCACCAGCACGGCTTCCGATTGCAGCGGCAACAGGGTGGCGGCGCCAAAGGCGCTGAGAAACAGCGCCCATTCGCTCAACATTCAGGGCGGATCAGTACTTGGCAACCACTTCGTCGCGGCCATCCTGGGTCAGGCCAATGACTTCGTAGGCATCCTTGTGGTCGCCCATTTCCATGCCGGGCGAGCCCATGGGCATGCCCGGTACGGCCAGGCCCTTGAGGTCGGAGCGCTTGGCCAGCAACTTGACTTGCTCGGCCGGTACATGGCCCTCGACGAACTTGCCGTCGATCACGCCGGTGTGGCATGAGGCCAGGCGCGGTGCCACGCCCAGGCGTTGCTTGACGGCGCTCATGTTCGGCTCGACATGATCATTGACGGTAAACCCGTTGTCGCGCAGGTGGGTGATCCACTCTTTGCAGCAGCCGCAGTTCGGGTCGCGGTAGACGTCGATGGTCTGGCCGGCCTGGGCCAGGGTGCTCAGGGCCAGCAGGCCGAAAGCGGCGATTTTCTTGCTCAACATGGTGATTCTCCAAGACTAGAAACGCAGGCGGACACCGGCGACCAGGCGGGTCTGGCCGATGTCGCCGTCGTCATCACGAAGCTGTTCGGCAGCATTGCCGTAGCTTCGGTTGAAACTCACGCCCAGGTAAGGGGCAAATCCGCGGGTGATCTCATACCGCAGACGCACGCCGATCTCACTGTCGGCAAGGCCGCTGCCCTGGTCGCGGCTGGCGTCGTTACGGCCATAGAAATTGGCCTCCAGGGAGGGCTCGAGTACCCAGCGATTGGTCAGCAGGATAGCGTAACTGCTCTCCAGGCGCAGCGCGGTTTGTTGACGCTCACCCACGTAGGCAGTGGCTTCCAGCTCCAGGCCATAGAGCGGCGTGCCCTGGATACCGAATGCCGCCCAGGCCTGGCCACTGGCCGGTTTGAAATCCTGACGCACGCCACCCACCAACTCCCACCAGGGACTGATGGCGTGGCCCCAGAGTGCCTGCAGTTCAGCCTTGTGGGTGACGCCGTTTTCTCGCTCGCCTTCGGTACGCAGCCAGAGCCGGTCCACGTCGCCGCCGATCCAGGCGTTGGCGTTCCAGTTCAGCACGTCGCGGCTGTCGTAGTTCTGATACTCCAGTTGTTCAACGATCACTGCCCAATTGACCTGCTTGTCATGCACCGAGTGACCGGGCAAGGGCGGGAAAGCGGCGCGGCGGTCGGCGTCGGTGATGGGGCGCAAGGGGGTACGCGGCGTGTCCGGGGCCTGAGCATGACCCATGACGCTGTGGTCCATTGCGCCGTGCTTCATGCTGCCGTGGTTCATGGCCCCATGGTCCATCGGCTGCGCGCGCAGGTCTTCACTGGCCAGTAGGGTGAGCAGTGCCAGGCTGCCCAGCAGCGGGCGATTGAAGAATTCATTCATCGACGCGTACCTCGCGGAACATGCCCATCTCCATGTGGTAGAGCAAGTGGCAGTGATAGGCCCAGCGACCCAGGGCATCGGCGCTGACCCGGTAGCTGCGCCGGCTGCCCGGCGGGATGTCGAGGGTGTGCTTGCGCACCTGGAAGCGGCCGTGTTCGTCCTCCAGGTCACTCCACAACCCGTGCAGGTGGATTGGGTGGGCCATCATGGTGTCGTTGACCAGGGTGATGCGCAGCCGCTCGCCGTAGGTCAGGCGCAGGGGCTCGGCGTCGGAAAACTTGATGCCGTTGAACGACCAGGCAAAGCGTTCCATATGGCCGGTCAGGTGCAGCTCGATTTCCCGGGATGGCTCGCGGCCGTCCGGGTCGGCAAAGGTGCTTTTGAGGTCGGCATAGGTCAGTACCCGGCGACTGTTGTTGCGCAGGCCGATGCCCGGGTCGGCGAGGTTGGGTTTGGGGCTCATGGTCTGCATGTCTACCAGCGGGTTGTCGGTTTCGCTGGCCGGGTGGGCCTGCATGCCGGACATGGCGCCGTGGTCCATACCCTCCATGCCAGCCATCTTGCTGTGATCCATGCCTCCCATGGCATCCATGCCGCCGTGGCCCATGTCGGCCATGGTCAGGATCGGCCGTGGATCGGGAACCGGCACGGGGGCGCTGAGTCCGGCACTGCGCGCCAGGGTGCCGCGGGCGTAGCCGGTACGGTCCATGCTCTGGGCGTAGAGGGTGTAGGCGGGGAGGTCGCCCACCTCGACCAGCACATCGTAGGTTTCAGCCACGGCAATGCGCAGTTCATCCACGCTCACCGGATGCACCGGCATACCGTCGGCGGCGATGACCGTCAGCTTCAACCCCGGGATGCGAAAATCGAAGTAGCTCATGGCCGAGCCGTTGATCAGGCGCAGGCGCACGGTTTCACCCGGCTGGAACAGGCAGGTGAAGTTGCCGTCCGGGGGCTGGCCGTTGAGCAGGTAGGTGTAGGTGGCGGCGCTGATGTCGGCAAGGTCGGTAGGGCTCATGCGCATCTGCGCCCAGCCCTTGCGCTCGGCCACGGTCTTTGACCAGCCGTGCAGCGCCACGTCGTCGATGAAATCACCGACGGTGCGCTTGTGGTAGTTGAAGGCGTCGGACTGCTTTTTCAGCGTGGCCATCAATTCATCAGGTGCCTGGTCGCTCCAGTCGCTGAGCAACAGCACATAGTCGCGCTGGTAGCGATGAGGCTCGGGCGCCTTGGGCTCGATGACGATCGCGCCATACACTCCGGCCTGCTCCTGCAGGCCGGAATGGCTGTGATACCAGTAGGTGCCGCTTTGCTGCAGGGTGAACTGGTACAGGTAGTCGCCGCCGGGTTCGATGCCGGCAAAGCTCAGGCCCGGCACGCCATCCATGTTCGCCGGCAGGATGATGCCGTGCCAGTGCAGCGAGGTCGGTTCGTCCAGGCGATTGCGCACTCGCAAAGTTACCGTGTCGCCTTCGCGCCAACGCAGCACCGGGCCTGGCAGGCTGTTGTTGATGGTCAGTGCGGTGCGCGGGCGGCCGGTGATGTTCACTGGCGTCTGGCCAATGAACAGATCGAAGTCGCGGCCGGCGAGTTCATTGCCCAGCGGGGTGCTGGCAGCGAAGGCAGGCAGGCGCCAGAGACCAAGGCCGGCCAGGGTACTGGCGGCGGCGAAGCCTTTGACGAAGGTACGGCGGGTGGGGTGTCGGAGCATGTCATTGCCAATCCAGTAGCGATGGTGGCACGACATTAGTCAGTGGCGACTGTCAGGAAACTGAGACGCAGATTACAGATTTGTCAGTTGCCCTCGCGCGCCTGCAGTGACGAAGGCTATTGGGCGCTGCTTTTCGCCGGCCCCCTTCCTGCGTTAGCCTTGATGGCTCAGCACCAGTGGGGGCAAGGAGTATCCATGGACAAGGTCATCGTGATCACCGGCGCCAGCCGCGGCATTGGCGCCGCAACGGCACGCCTGGCGGCCCGTGAGGGCTATCGCATTTGTATCAACTACCTGAGCGACGACGAGGCGGCCCAGCGTGTGCTGGCCGAGGTGCGCGAGCTGGGTGCCGAGGCCATCGTGGTCAAGGCTGACGTCAGTGTCGAGGACGAGATCATCCAGCTGTTCCACCGCGTCGATGCCGAGCTGGGCCCGGTGACCGCACTGGTCAACAATGCCGGGACCATCGGCCAGAAAAGCCGGGTCGAGGAAGTGTCGGAATTCCGCCTGCTCAAGTTGATGAAAACCAACGTGGTCGGGCCGATCCTGTGTACCAAGCATGCCTTGCAGCGCATGTCGACGCGTCACGGCGGCCAGGGCGGCAGCATCGTCAACGTGTCATCGGTCGCCGCCCGCCTGGGTTCGCCCAACGAGTATGTCGACTACGCCGCCACCAAGGGCGCGCTGGATACCTTTACCGTGGGGCTGGCCAAGGAAGTGGCCGGTGAAGGCGTGCGGGTCAATACCGTGCGCCCGGGCTACATCTTCACCGACTTCCACGCCCTGAGCGGCGATCCGGACCGGGTCAGCAAGCTTGAACCCGGCATTCCCATGGGGCGTGGCGGCCAGGCCGAGGAAGTGGCCGAGGCGATCATCTGGTTGCTGTCGGACAAGGCTTCGTATTCCACCGGCAGCTTCATCGACCTGGGCGGCGGGCGCTGATCAGGTGCGCAGGTCCTCTTGCGGCTCAAGGCGCGGCAAGTACAGGTGGATGCTGGTGCCCTGGCCCGGTACCGACTGCACCCGTGCCTGGCCACCGGACTGGCGCACAAACCCGTAGACCATCGACAGGCCCAGGCCGGTGCCCTGGCCTACGGGTTTGGTGGTGAAGAACGGATCGAATACCCGTCGCTGCACCTCGGGAGGCATACCAGTGCCATCGTCGCAGACGCTCAGGCGCAGGTAGTGGCCGGGTGGCAGGTCCAGCAGCGCAGCGTCCTGGGCATCGAGCAGCAGGTTGCGGGTCTCGATGGTGATATGCCCGTAATCCGGCAGCGCATCACGAGCATTCAGGCACAGGTTGAGCAACGCATTTTCCAGCTGTGGCGGGTCAACGAAGGTGTGCCACGGCGGTGTGCTGGTGATGACGTTGACTTCAATCTGCGGACCGACGCTGCGGCGGATCAGCTCCTCCATGCCGGCCACCAGCGCGTTCATATCGGTGGGGCGTGGATCCAGCAGCTGGCGCCGGGAAAAGGCCAGCAATCGCTGGATCAACGATGCGGCGCGATTGGAGGCTTCTTCGGCGGTATCCAGCAGCCGGTCAATGTCTTGATGACGACCTTTGGCCAGCAGATTACGCGAGATCTGCAGGGCGCCCAGCACACCGGTGAGCAGGTTGTTGAAGTCATGGGCGATGCCGCCGGTGAGCTGGCCTACGGCTTCCATTTTCTGCGACTGGCGCAAGGCTTCTTCGGCCTTGTGCAGTTGATGCTGTTCTTGCTGCAGTTCAGCCACGGCCTGGGCTACCCGTTGCTCCAAGTCTTCATTGAGCCGCTTGAGTGCGCCTTGCGCCCGTATGCGCTCGGTGATGTCCTGGAACAGCACCGCCACTTGGCGGGCGCTGGCAGGCTCCATGCGAAACGCGCAAATACTCAGAAAGCGGCCGGTGGCGACCAGTTCCTGTTCAAAACGCACCGGCTCGCCTGTCAGTAACACCGGGCGGTAACGTTCAATCCAGTCATCGGCCTCGGCGGCCACCATGCTCCTGAGCGTTTGCCCGACCACATGTTCGATGCCCGCGTGCTTGGCATAGGCAGCGTTGGCTTCGATATGAATGTAGTCACTGAGGGGGCCATGGGGGCCATCGAAGAATTCGATGATGCAGAAGCCTTCGTCCATGGTGTCGAACAAAAACAGGTAGCGCTGCCGGGCTTCGGCCAGGGCCTGTTCGATCTGTGCCTGGACGCGGTCACGGGCGTTGCGCTCAGCCAACTGGGCCTTGAGTTGCGTGTTTTGCTGCCGGAGTGCATCCAGCTGTTGGCGCAGCGTGTCGAGTTCGCTTGGTGGCATACGGGAGTTCCGGCCTGGAGACCTGAAACTGTAGCGCTCCCGGCGGCGCTCAACAATGCTGTCGAGGCACGCCTGGCGGTTTAGAACGAACGCACGATCCTGCCCAGGGTTTCCATGGCCTTTTCCGACTGCTCGGTCCAGGGGCTGCCGTAGTTCAGGCGAATGCAGTTGCGAAAGCGCTGGGTCGGCGAAAAGATCGGCCCGGGGGCAATACTGATACCTTGAGCCAGGGCCATCTGGAACAGCTTGAGCGAATCCATCTGCTCGGGCAGCTCCAGCCACAGGAAGTATCCACCGGCCGGATGGCTGACGCGGGTCTGGGCCGGAAAGTGCCGGGCAATGGCGGCAAGCATGGCGTTCTGCTGCTCTTCCAGGGCGTACCTGAGCCGGCGCAGGTGGCGGTCGTAGCCACCGTGCTGCAAGTAGTCGGCGATCGCTGCCTGGGCGGGCATGGAAGCGCACAGCGAGGTCATCAACTTCAGCCGTTCGATTTTCTGCGCGTAACGCCCGGCCGCCACCCAGCCGATACGGTAACCCGGTGCCAGGCTCTTGGAAAACGAGCCGCAGTGCATCACCAGGCCGTCGGTGTCGAACGCCTTGGCTGGTTTTGGCGCCTGCTGGGCGTAGTACAGCTCGGCATACACATCGTCTTCGATCAGCGGCACCTGGTGCTCACGCAGCAGTTCGACCAATTGCTGTTTCTTTTCCTCCGGCATGCTGGCGCCCACCGGGTTCTGAAAGTTGGTCATGCACCACACGGCCTTGACCGGGTGCTTGCTCAAGGTTTGTGCCAATACGCCCAGGTCGATGCCTTCGCGCGGGTGTACGGGAATCTCCACTGCCTTGAGCTTGAGGCGTTCCAGTACTTGCAGGCAGGCATAGAAGGCCGGCGCTTCGATCGCCACCAGGTCACCTGGCTCGGTCACCGCCTGCAGGCACAGGTTCAGCGCTTCCAGCGCACCGTTGGTGATCAACAGCTCCTCCATGGGCAGCATCAGCCCGCCCACCATGTAGCGCAGGGCGATCTGCCGGCGCAGCTGGGGATTGCCCGGCGACAGGTCGGTAACGACCATGCGCGGGTCCATCTCGCGGCTGGCACTGGCCATGGAGCGGGCCAGGCGCGGTAACGGGAACAGGTGCGGGCTGGGGAAGGCCGAGCCGAAGGGCACGGTTTGCGGGTCTTTGATCGAGTCGAGGATCGAGAACACCAGCTCACTGACATCCACTTCGGTGGACT
>RCUI01000041.1_pt1 | contig 46798 bp, 40 predicted proteins | sample 2166121 | NCBI WGS metagenome assembly RCUI01 (sample SAMN09932700, study PRJNA488358) | compost metagenome | feature: garden; material: soil; isolation source: compost soil in succinic acid-enriched culture | place: Germany: Experimental Botanical Garden Goettingen | collected 2016-01-27
CGCGCAGTACCCTGCGCACGCTGGTGGAGCTGGGCGTGGTGCCGGTGATCAACGAGAACGACACCGTGGTGACCGACGAGATCCGTTTCGGCGACAACGACACCCTGGCTGCCCTGGTGGCCAACCTGGTCGAAGCCGACCTGCTGGTGATCCTCACCGACCGCGATGGCATGTTCGACGCTGACCCGCGTAACAATCCCGATGCCCAACTGATCTATGAAGCCCGTGCCGACGATCCGAGCCTGGATGCGGTGGCGGGCGGTACCGGTGGCGCACTGGGCCGTGGCGGCATGCAGACCAAACTGCGTGCTGCGCGTCTGGCGGCCCGGTCCGGTGCCCATACCATCATCGTCGGTGGTCGCCTGGAGCGCGTACTCGATCGCCTCAAGGCTGGCGAGCGCCTGGGTACCTTGCTGTCGCCCGAGCGCGGCATGTTGGCCGCGCGCAAGCAGTGGCTGGCCGGGCACCTGCAGACCCGCGGCACCCTGGTGCTCGACGCCGGTGCCGTGCAGGCCTTGCGTCAGGCCAACAAGAGCCTGCTGCCGGTCGGCGTCAAAACCGTGCAGGGCAGCTTTCGCCGTGGCGAAATGGTCGTTTGTGTCGGCCCGGATGGCCTGGAAGTCGCCCGTGGCCTGGCCAACTACAGCGCCCTTGAAGCGCAGAAGATCATCGGCCAGTCCTCCGAGGCCATCGAAAGCCTGCTGGGCTACATCGCCGAGCCTGAGCTGGTTCACCGCGACAACCTGATTCTGGTCTGAGGAAACAACCGTGTTCAAAGGGATGATTGCAGCGGCGCTGCTGGCATTGCCGGCAGTGGCTGCGGCCGAGGAAATCGGTCAGGTGTCGACCGTGTTCAAGTTCGTCGGGCCAAACGACCGCATCGTGGTCGAGGCGTTCGACGATCCGAAAGTCGAGGGTGTGACCTGCTACCTGTCCCGTGCCAAGACGGGCGGAGTGAAGGGCGGCCTGGGCTTGGCCGAAGACCGTGCCGAAGCCTCCATTGCCTGTCGCCAGGTAGGGCCAATTCGCTTCAAGGAGCAGCTCAAGGACGGTGACGAGGTGTTCAAGGAGCGCACCTCGCTGGTGTTCAAGACCATGCAGGTGGTGCGCTTCCTGGACAAGAAGCGCAATACCCTGGTCTACCTGGTGTACTCGGACCGGCTGATCGAAGGCAGCCCGCAGAACGCGGTGACGGCGATTCCGATCCTGCCCTGGCCGCAGCAATAATCATCGCGGGGCAAGCCCGCTCCTACTGGTGTAGGAACGGGCTTGCCCCGCGATTGCGTTAGACCGAAGCCGCTTCCTCTTCCTCGCGCACCACCGCCTTCACCTCATCCAACCGGCTGATGAACTTCCAGTCGGCCTCGTCGATGTAGATGCCGTTCGGCCCGCTACCGCCTTCCAGGTCGATGGCGACATGCGCCGAGACCTGCGGCTTCACACTCGCCAGAATCGGCACGAAGCCCAGCTGCAGGCTGGTTTCCAGCAATGCGGCCTGGTTGCGTTCGTCGATGTCGGCCGCCTCGTCCAGGTAGTACGGCAGGCGCACGCGACCGGCCAGGTCGCGGTCCATCAGGTGCAGCAACAAGTACATGTTGGTCAGCGCCTTGATGGTCATGGTGGTGCCGTTGGACGCCGCACCGTCGATGTCGGTGTGGATCACCGGCTGACCGTTGACCTTGGTGATCTCGAAGGCCAGCTCGAACAGGTCCTTGAGGCCCAACTGGTTGTGGTTGGCCGCTACCAGTCGCGCCAGGTACTCCTTGGCTTCCTCGTTCTTGTTGTCCTGCTCGGCACTGGCGCTCAGGTCGAACACCGACAGGGTCTCGCCTTCTTCGTACTGACCGGCGCTGTGGATGATCTGGTCGATGTGCTTGAGCGCTTCCTTGTTCGGTGCCAGCACGATGCGGAAGCTCTCGAGGTTGGACACCTGGCGCTTGTTGATCTCGCGGTTGAACAGCGCCAGCTGGTGCTCGAGGCTGTCGTAGTCGCTGCGGATGTTGCGCAGGGTCCGGGCGATGTCGGTGACCGCCGCGCGGCGCGCCTTGCCCAGGGTCAGGGCTTCGTCGGTGCGGTGCGCGTAGGCGTTGATCAGCAGCTGCAGGCGGCGCTCCATGTCGTCTTCGCTGTCGAACTTGGCCACGCCCTTGAGGCGAACCTGGGCGTACAGCGCCTCGATCTGGCCATCGACCCGCAGCAGGCCCTGCCAGCTGTCCTGGTAGTCGTTGAGCAGGGGCAACAGGTTGTCCATGGAGTCGTCCACCGGCTCCATGAACGGCGTACCGAACGGCAGGTCGGCCGGCAGCAGCTGGCGGCGGCGCAGGGCGTCGTCGAGGGTGCGCTGCTTGGCTTCCATGTCGGCGATCTGGCGGCCAACCAGTTGCAGCTTGGCCGACAGTTGCTGGACGCGTTCGGTGAAGGCATCGCTGGAACGCTTGAGCTCGTCCTGGGCGGCTTCCATCTGTGCCAGCTGTTCGAGCTTGTCGCCTTCTTCGGCAGACAGTGTCTGGGTGCGACGGAAGTCTTCCAGGGCCTTTTGCGCGTCCAGTACCTGTTGGTACAGGGTTTCGGTCTGGGTCTTGCTCGCGGCGCGGTCGGCGGCCACGGCCTGCTGGGTCTTGAGCTGCTTGAGCTCCTTTTCCAGGCGCTCCTTCTGGTCGCGCAGGGCGGCGCGGTCGGCCAGGGCCTGCAGCGCCGGCGGGTCGATGTGCGAGAGGTCGATGGACAGGCCCGGCGCTTCGAAGCGCTCGCCCTTGAAGCCCTCAAGCACCGCTTCCAGGGATTTGACCCACAGGTCGCTGTCGTCCAGCTCGATGCCGCGCTCACCCAGCGGCAGGCTGAACAGCGCGCCGTTGAACAGGCGCATCAGGCGCTCGACATCCTGCTGGGAGAATTCTTCGCGCAGGCGGGCATAGCTGTTGTTGTCAGCATGGTCGAGCTGCTGCTTGACCGACTTGAGGCGTTTCTCCAGGTCGCGCAGGCGCTCTTCGAGGTCTTCGGCGCTGAACTGGCGAGACTGCGCCAGGGCACCGGCCAGTTCGTCGTGGGCATCCTTGGCGGCCAGCAGTTGCTGCTCCAGCACCTTGACGTCATCGACCAGGGCGAAGCGGTGCTTGAGCACCGACAGCTCGCCGAGCCAGCGCTGGATGCCGGTGATTTCGCGCTCCAGGCGCATCAGCTCCTGGGTGCCGCCACGCTGGTCGTTCTGCAGGCTGTCCTGTTCGTTCTTGTAGTGCTCGGCCTGGATCACCAGCTCTTCCTTGCGGGCGCTGGCGTAGTCCTGCCAGGTGCCCAGCAGCGAGTCGAGCAGCGGCGACAGGCGATGCAGCTTGCCGCGCAGGATGTCGCGCTGGGCCACGCCGTTGGCCAGGGCCTCGACCAGCGGGCCGGCAGCGACCAGCGAGTTGTAGTCCTGCTCCATGCGGCGCACGTCGCGGAAGGCTTCTTCGCAGGCGGCGATGTAGTCGACGCTACCCGAGCGCAAGCTGTGCTCGAACGCATCGAGGAACAGCTGCTTGAGCTTGGCCGCAGTGATTTCACGCATGTGCAGCAGGTTGATGAACAGTGCGCGGAAGGTCTTCAGGCTCTGCTCGCTGGTGGAGCGCAGCGGGATCAGGGTCAGGTCCAGCGGGATCGAGGTGTGGCCACCGACCAGCAGGCGACGCAGCTCGTCAGGTTTGAGTTCGTAGGCCTTGAGGCCGTTGCGCTCCAGGTTGCTGAACAGCTCTTTCTGGCGCAGGCAGGTGTCGTTCTTCTGGTAATGGGCCAGGTCCAGTTCGCCGGCATAGGCGAAGAACTGGTGGCCGAAGCCGCCACCCGGGCCGCGGCCGACCACGCCGATCACGTGCGGGCCGTGGGGCAGGTTGACCTCGCAGAGGATGTAGCTGGTGTCGCTGGCAAAGTAGAAGCGCCGGGACTGTTCCAGGCTGTACTTGCCGAAGCTCATGTCCGACATGCGCGCCAGGATCGGGAACTGCAGGGCGTTGATCGAGGCACTCTTGCCCAGGTTGTTGGCACCGTAGACCGACAGCGGGTGTTCCAGGGGGAACAGGCCGAGGCTGTAGCCGGCGGTGTTGAGCAGTGCGAAGCGGCGAATGCCGTAGCGTTCCTGGCTCATGCATCAATCTCCTGTTGCTCTTCGGCGATGGCGCGGGCCAAGGCGTCTTCTTCACTTTCCTCGAACGGGCTCAGGTCGAGCGGGTCGTCGGTCCGGTTCAGCACTTCGGGGCTTTCTTCTTCGACCAGTACTGGCGTTGGCAGCGGCAGGGTGCTGTGCAGGCTGGCGGCGAGGTCGCGGTCCTGCTGCACCGACAGGCACACGTCGAGGAAGCGGTGCATTGGGGGCAGGAAGCGGTAGATACCGTTCTCTTCGTGGGCAAAGCCCAGCTGGGTCATGCGGCGCATGATCTTTTCTTCCAGCTCGTCCGGGGTCTGCACCTCGGCCTGGATGAACAGGTCGCGGTACTTTTCCAGCATCGAGGGCAGCTCGTCACGGCCCAGGCTGCCACCGTCGAGCACCGACATCGGGTCGCGGCCCTGGTCGGCCAGGTGTTCCACCAGGATGAAGGTGAACAGCGACAGGCGCTGGGCTGTCTTGTTGACCTGGGCGGCGGCCTGGTCGGGAACGAAGTAGTAGAAGCCGCGGGTGTCGCACACCAGCTCAAAGCCCAGGGCCTTGAACAGGCCGCGGTACTGGTCCTGGAAGTTCGACAGCTGGCCGTACAGTTCCGGGTCGCGGCGACTGATGTGAAAGCCCTTGAACAGCTCGCGGAAGATCGGTGCGAGCTGGGACAGTTCGGAAAGATCAAGATGCATGGGCAGGGCTCGCAGTTGGTTCAGGCGATGGTTCGCGGCTGGATGTCAGGGCGAAGGAACGCAGGCTGACCAGGTGTTCGCGGGTGGTGTATTCGCGGCGCTCGAGGCGTTCGCGGGTAAAGCGTTTTTCCCGCGACAGGCGCGAGAACCAGTACAGCAATTCGTCGGTGGCGCCGTCGGGCTCCTGGTCCAGCAGCCAGACCATCAGGTCGGGCAGTGGCAGGGCGCTTTCGCAGCGCTGGAGCATTTCCTTGACCGTGCGCGGCGCTTTCGGGCTGTCGCCACGGTTGCTCTTGTGGGCCTTGGGGAACTGCGCAGGCTTGGGCTCGAAGCGGGCCAGTGCATAGACGTAGGCCTCGACCTGGCTGGCGCTGCCCAGGAACGTGCTTTGCGGGCGGGTGAACATTGGCATGGCCGCTTGCGGTACGGCGTCCAGGCCCTTGCGGCGGATCACCGACAGGGCCAGGGCGGCGCCACGGGTCACGGCGTTGTGGCGGCGGGCTTCTTCACGCAGCGGCAGCAGCAGTTCACGGGCATGGCGCAAGGTCAGCTGGGCGCTGGTCTGCATTTCAAGGATGCGCGCGTGGGTGCGCAGGAGCATGTCGTCGTCGACCAGATGGCCCAGGCGCGCCTGTTCGCCCAGCAGGCGCAGCAGCACGGTCTCGACCTTGCGCACGCCTTGCTCGAAGGCGCCGTCGGCGTTCACCAGTTGGATCATCGGTTCGACGTACTCGTCCCAGGTCGCCAGTACTTCGGCATAGCGCTGGCGCAACGGAATCTGCCGGTCGCTGGTCTTGGCCCGTTCGGCCACGGCGACCAGGGCCTGTTCGTCGTTGTCGAGTTTTTTCAGCACGTCGCGCACGCGCATGTCGAGCAAGCGCAGCTGGCGGGCCAGGTCGTTGCTGTCACGAATCTCGAAGGCGTCCTGGATATGCCCGGCCAAACGCTCCAGGTGGCGCAGGTAGGCTTCGATCTCAAGGCACAGGCCCAGGCGGTGTTCGCGGCGCAGGTAGGCGAGGAAGTCGTGGATCTGCGCATTGAGCTCGAATCGGTTGGGGCTCTTGGCCACCGGCACCAGGATATCGAGGCGAATCCAGACGTCGAGCAGGCTGGTGATGTCCTGGGGCGTGCTCTCCAACTGCTGGTTGGCCAGTTGCTGGCGCAGTTCGCCGAGGCTCAGGGTGCCCCCGTCGAAGCGCTCGCACAACGGCTCAAGCAAGGCCCAGTGTTCGGCTAGGGCGCGCAGGACGCGCTTGGGTTCGATCATTGGCGGGTCGACTCGTTGCCAAATAAAAGCGCCGATTGTACTGCATCAAGTGCCTGTCGATTCACCCCCTGATCGATTCGCGCGGCATCCCGGCGGATTTGTGCCGATCAACAGCGGCGCAGCGCGGCGAACAACGTTAGAATGTCGCCCCTGACTTATCCACAGATGGCCGACCCTTCTTGTTAATCGAGTCCCGCCGCCGCGCTTACCTCAACGCCATGCAAGTGGTGCACTGGCTGCCACGTGCCGAACTGCCGTTCGCCGCACCGTCGCGTCTGGAGCTGTTGCAGCCGGTGGCGCCGCTGGACGAGCCGGCGCTCGAGCCGCAGGTGCAGGTGCCCGCTGCGCAGGTCGCAGTGCCCAGCGCACCGGCAGCACGCACGGGCGAGCGACCGAAGATCGAGATTCCGCGCCCTGGCACCACGCCCAAACTGGCCGGCAAACCGGTGGAGGAGGCCGAAAAGGCACCCGCTCCAGCGCGTCCGGCCCCGGTACCGCCACCGCGATTCGCACTGCAGCTGCTGCGTGCCGGCAACTGCCTGCTGCTGGTGGAACTCGCCACCGGCGAGCCATTTCAGAGCCGCGACCCGTCGTACCTCCTGCTCAAGGACATGCTGCGCGCCGCCGGGTTGCCCGACAGCCCGCAGATCATCGGAGAGCCGGTGCGTTGGCCGTTGCTGGTGCGTGGCAACCTCGACCAGGGGCCCCAGGCGGCCACCGATTTCGTCCAGGGCTTTATCCAGGCCCGGCTCGAAGAGTCGCCCTGTGTCTGCCTGTGGCTGGTCGGCCTGCCTGCCGTGCGTTTTGCCGGCGAGGCGGATGCCGAAAGTTATTACCGCGAGCTGCCGGTCGAGGGCCTGGGCACTGCCTGGGCCTTGCCTGGCCTCGAACTGTTGATGGACGAGCCGCAACGCAAGGCGGACGTCTGGCAAGCCATGCGCCGGCTGATGGCGCGCTGGAAACCAAGCGATGAGTGACACAATCAGCTTCCGCCGGATGACCGAGGCGGATCTGGATGCCGTACTGAAGATCGAATACGCCGCCTTCAGCCACCCCTGGACCCGCGGGATTTTCCTCGACGGGCTCAAGTCCTATGAAATCTGGCTGATGTTCGAGGGCGAGCAACAGGTAGGCCACGGCGTGATCAACGTGATCATCGACGAAGCCCATCTGCTCAACATCACCGTCAAGCCCGAAAGCCAGGGCCGTGGCCTGGGCTTGCGCCTGCTCGAAGAGTTGATGAGGCGTGCCTACGCGCTCAACGGCCGCGAGTGCTTCCTCGAGGTGCGGGCCAGCAATCAGTCCGCCTATCGCCTGTACGAGCGCTACGGCTTCAACGAGATTGGTCGTCGCCGCGACTACTACCCGATTGCCGGTGGCCGTGAAGACGCACTGGTCATGGCCTGCACCCTGTTCGAATAACGCCTTAGCGCTCGGGCTTGCCGTCCAGCGGGTCGCGCCGGGCAAGCTCGGCTTCATCCAAGCCGTTGCCGCCGCCAATGTCGTCTTCATCGACCAGGCTCAGGTCCCAGTCGGCGGGGTTGTCTTCGCCGGCTTCAGTGGCCGAGCGGGCCCCGTCTTGGTGAATCAGGGTCTCCGGGCTCAGGTCATCGTCGGTGGGTGCGTGGTCATCGCTTGATGCGCCGGTCATGCCGGCTTCGCGTACGCGCTCGGCGGGCATCAAGTGCTCGCGCTCCTGATCGGGAATCAGGTCGCCGATTTTTTCGCTGGGCGTATCATCGTCGAAGTCCAGGCTTTCCATTGAACCCATGCGGTCTTCGTTGGTGTCGATGGGCGCGGGTTCCGGGGCGTGGGGTGGGCGTCTTGATTCGTTCATGGGGGCTATTCTCCTGCGGGTGCCTGTCTTTCGGTGGACCGGGCCCCGGCGGGAAGATTCAAAGGCGTGACCCGGACGGGGCCATGCCTGTCACAAGATGCGCATCAACCATGAGGCTTGAACATGCACGACCTACAAGAACTGATTGATAACAACGCGCGTTGGGCTGATGCAATCAAGCAGGAAGACCCGGATTTCTTCGCCAAGCTTGCCCGCCAGCAAACCCCTGAATTCCTCTGGATCGGCTGCTCCGATGCCCGTGTACCGGCCAACGAGATCGTCGGCATGTTGCCCGGTGATCTGTTCGTCCATCGCAACGTGGCCAACGTGGTGCTGCACACCGACCTCAATTGCCTGTCGGTGATCCAGTACGCGGTGGACGTCCTCAAGGTGAAACACATCCTGGTGACCGGCCACTACGGCTGCGGCGGGGTGCGGGCATCGATGCAGGACCGTCAGCTGGGCCTGATCGATGGTTGGCTGCGCTCGATTCGTGACTTGTATTACGAAAACCGGGTAGAGCTGGGCAAGCTGCCCACCGAAGAGGAACGTGTCGACCGCTTGTGCGAGCTCAATGTGATCCAGCAGGTGGCGAACGTCGGTCACACCACCATCGTCCAGAATGCCTGGCACCGTGGCCAGAGCCTGTCGATCCACGGGTGCATCTACGGCATCAAGGATGGTCGCTGGAAAAGCCTCAACGCGACCATCAGCGGCCTGGACCAGTTGCCCCCGCAATACCGCCTGCGTCCGCAAGACTGACCCGTAGCCGCAGCCTGACGGCAGCGGCTACGATGTCATGAGGACAAGGGGGGAAGGGATGATGAACCTGTGGAGCAAGGTCGGACTCGGCACTGGCGTATTATTGGCTGGGCTGTGCAGCGCCCATGCCGACCCGCGCGATCTGTACATGTTCGCGCAATGGGCCGGCGACCATGAAACCCGCGCCTTTCGCGAAATGCTGGTGGATGCACGCCTGTACGGGGTGGTGCCGATCTACCAGTTGCTGCGCTCGGCCAGCGACTGGCGGCTGTGTCGCGCCGAGCCCTTTGCCGTGGCCCCCGCGAGCCAGTGGCCAGCGGTGCGCTCCACGGTGCAATTGCTCAAGACCCTGGGGGATCAGGGTATCTTGCGCCAGTTCGAGGTGGTCTCGGCCTATCGCGACCCGCAGCTCAATCGCTGTGCTGGTGGTGCGCTGGCCAGCGCCCATACCCGGGCCTTCGCCGTGGATGTACTGCTGCCGCGCTGGACCGATCCCACGCCGCTGTGCACTTTCTGGCAAGCCCACGGCAAGGCCTGGAACATGGGCCTGGGGCGCTATCCGTCGGGCCGCATTCACATCGACACGGCGGGGTTTCGCACCTGGGGCGGGGACTTCAGTGCCAACTCTTCGTTCTGCGCCTTGCCGGTGGCGGGCAAGCCTCAGAGCAAGTGAGCCAGGCAGGCCTGCGCTTCTGCGCTGACCCACTGGGCAAAGCGCCGGCAGGTGTCGTCGGCCAGGATCGGTCGCGGGCACAACAGGACGTAGCCCGATTGATCCTGCACAAAGCTGCGCGGTGCCTGCAGCTGGCCGCTGTCGATTTCATCCTGGACCATCAGGAACGAGGCCATGGCCACGCCCAATCCTGCCACGGCCGCCTGGATGCACAGGTAGAAGTGTTCGTAGTCGGTGCGGCTGGCGCCATTGGCCGACTCGCCACTCAGACGCAGCCAGGTGTTCCACGCCCCCGGGCGTGAGGCGCTGTGCAGCAGGCGCTGCCCGTCGAGGCTGGTGTCGGGCAGGGGCAGGTTGACGCTGCACACCGGCCCCACCCATTCATCGCAGATCTTCAGGCTGTGCAGGTCGGCATCCCAGCGAAAGTCATCGCGGCGCAAGGCCAGGTCGACGCCGCTGCGCGAAAAGTCGATGGGCCCGCCAGCCGCCACCAGGTGCAGGTGAATATCGGGATGTGCGGCATGAAAGGCCGGCAGGCGCGGAATCAGCCATTTCATGGCGATGGTCGGTTCGCACGACAGCACCAGCACGTTCTCCCGCGCTTGTTGCTGCAAGCGGTACACCGTGCCTTCCAACTGCTCGAAAATCGACTGGGTGGTGCCGTGCAGGGTGCGCCCGGCTGCCGTCAGGAAGATCGCCCGGTTGCGCCGTTCGAACAGTTGCACGCCCAGTGATTCTTCCAGCAGGCGCACCTGGCGGCTGACCGCACCGTGAGTGACGTTGAGCAGTTCGGCAGTGCGCACGAAGCTCTGGGTCTGGGCGGCGACGTCGAAGTAACGAAAAGCGGTGAGTGCAGGCAGTTTCATATCTGTGAGAAAAACTAGCGGATTTCCTACACTATAAATCGCTTTTGGCCAGCCACTGAGCTTTCGATAATGGGCATGCACGGTGCTATCTGTGCAATTGCCTAGCAGATCGAGGAGCTTTTCGTGAATGAACTCATAGCCGTTGCCCTGTTCACCATCCTGGCGGTGATCAGCCCCGGCGCCGACTTTGCCATGGTCACCCGCAGCAGCTACGCCTTCGGCCGCCGCGCCGGGCTGTCGGCCGCGCTGGGCATTGCCCTGGGCGTGCAGGTCCATGTGCTGTACACCGTGTTTGGCATCGCCGTGATCATCAGCCAGACACCGGCGTTGTTCATGGCGATGAAGGTGCTGGGGGCAGGGTATCTGGTCTACCTGGGCTACAAATCGCTGACCAACACCACGCGAATCTCGCTCGATGACAACGATGGTTCAAGCCGGCTGGGGGTAGTGGCGGCCTTTCGTTCGGGCTTTTTGACCAACGCCATGAACCCCAAGACTATGTTGTTCGTGGTCAGTGCCTACACGCAGGTGGTGCAACCCGGCAGCTCGCTGGCCAGCAGCCTGGGCTACGGCCTGTTCATGTCGTTGGCGCATGGGGTGTGGTTCAGCCTGGTGGCGATCTTCTTCTCGTCGCACGGTTTGCGCCGGATCATGCTCGAGCGTCAGATCCTGGTCGACCGGGTGATCGGCGTGGCGCTGATCGGTTTGGGCCTGGCGGTGGTGATGGCGAGCGTGCGCTAAGCGTTTCGCGGGGCAGGCCCGCTCCCACTGTATTGAGGTGGGAGCGGGCTTGCCCCGCGAAAAATCAACGCATAAAAAAAGGGCCTACCTTTCGGTAAGCCCTTTTTCAGTACTTGGTGGCTACACAGGGACTTGAACCCCGGACCCCAGCATTATGAATGCTATGCTCTAACCAACTGAGCTATGTAGCCAAGTGGCGCGCATTATTCGCTCGAAACGAAGTTGTGTCAACACCTCTTTCAAAAAATTTTACGCATGATCAACCGCTTAGCCGATTACCGGGTCAGAAGTCGTATTTGAACGTGGTCATCAGGTTACGCGGCGCGCCGTAGTTACCGTATGACGAGGCCATGGAGAAGTACTCGCGGTCAAAGGCATTGTTCAGGTTGACGGTGGCGCTGAGGTTTTTGCTGATGTCGTAGCGCGCCATCAGGTTGACCAGCGCGTAGCTGCCTTGATCGAAGCTGTGCAGGTCCTGCCCCACTTTGCTCTGCCAGTTCACCCCGCCGCCTACGGTCACCTTGTCGAGCATGCCCGGCAGGCGATAGCTGGTGAAGGTCTTGAGGCTGTGGCGCGGCACGATGGTGGCAATGCGTTCATCCTGATTGTCGGTGGTCAGGGTGTAGGTATAGCCCGCCGACGCCTGCCAGCCTTGCGCCAGCTCGCCATTGAGCTCCATCTCCAGGCCCTTGGAGGTGGTGTCCTGCTTGGCTTCGTACACGTTGTCATGCAGCCAGATCGCCAGGTTGTCCTGTTCGAGCTTGAACAGCGCCAGGCTCGAGTTCAGCGTGCCGTCGAAGTGACTGCCCTTGACGCCGACTTCATAACCCACGCCCTCCATCGGATCGAGCGGCTGGTTGTTGGCATCGGTGACCCACGAAGCCTGCGGGTTGAAGATCTTGGTGTAGCTGGCATAGAGCGCCCAGGTCTCGTCCAGGTCATAGACCACGCCGGCATAAGGGATGAAGACGCCAGTCTCCTTGCGATTGACTTCGGTGGTGGCCCCACCGTAAGGGCGATCTTCGGTGTCGCGTTTCCAGTCGATCACCCGGCTGCCGAGGATCAGGTTCAGGTCGTCGGTCAGGTGCAGGCGTGAGGTGAGGTAGGCCGCGTACTGGGTTTCCTCCATCGAGGACTTGCCACTGATGGTCCAGTCCGGCTCGGGCTGTCTGCCGTTCCAGTCGAAAATGTTCTCGACCGATGCCCCTGGCGTAGCATTGTAGTCGTAGCGCCAGCCGCCCCAACTCGGCACGTTTTCGTTGTATCTGGACAGGGTTACGCCGCCGATCAACTCGTGTTCACGATTGAACAGGCTGAACGGCCCGGTCACGTACACATCGAGGTTGTCCTGGCGCGGGGTGCCGGAGAAACGCACCGGCAGTTGGCTCAGGCCACTGCCATCGGGCTGCAGGTCACCCATGAGAAAGCCGAACACTTCGTCGAACTGGTTCTCGGAATGGCTGTACTCGACCTTGCCGCTCCAGCCGTTGCCCAGTTGCTGCTCGATGGAGGTGAAGAAGCTGGTCTGCTCGTGGTCGTTGTACGACCAGGTCGGCGCCATGTTGATCGAGCGCTTGAGGTCGGAACGTTCGCCTGTGCTGAAGCGGGTGGGCAAGCCGGTACGCAGGGGCGAGTCGACATCGGTGCGCTGGTAGCTGAAGCCCAGGGTCAGCAGCGTGTCTTCGCTCAGGTCGAATTCGCTGATGCCGTAAAGCAACTGGCTTTCCATCTTGTAGCGGTCGACCCAGGCGCCTTCGGTCTTGTAGTCGGCGACCAGGCGGCCGCGGATGTTGCCGGTTTCGGTCAGCGGCCCGGACACATCAAAGCCGGTGCCGTAGCGGTCCCAGGTGCCGGCCGAGCCGCTGACACTGGCCTGGGCGTCGGCGGTGGGACGCTTGCGGATCAGGTTGATGGTCGCCGACGGGTTGCCCATGCCGCTGATCAGGCCGCTGGCGCCGCGCACGATCTCGATGCGGTCATACATCGCCATGCTCTGGGTGTAGTTGTCCATGCGCGAGACGGTCGGCACACCATCGATCTCGTAGTTTTGGATTACGAAGCCGCGCGAGTAGTAGGTGTCGGTTTCCGCGCCCAGGCCGTCGCGCACCACGATCACGCCCGGCGTCGCTTCCAGGGCATCGCTGAGGTTGGTCAGGCGCTGGTCGTCCAGACGTTGGCGGGTCATCACCGTCAGCGACTGCGGGGTTTCCTGGGGTGTCAGGTTAAGGCGCGTCGAGCTGCTGGAGGAGTAAGTGGTGTACAGCCCGGTGCCTTCGGTGGTGGAACCCGGCGCCTTGCCGGAAATACTCAGGACATCCAGTTGCAGTGCGCCGCCCCGTTCGATGGGCAGATCGATCACGAAGCTGCTGGCATTGGGTTGGCTGAGGTGCGCATTGCTACCGGCGATCAGGGCCCGGAGTGCCTCTGCCGGGTTCAGCTTGCCCTGCACGCCGGGCGAGCTGTGGCCGGCCAGCTGGCTGGCGTCGTAGATCACCTGCAAGCCGCTCTGGGCGCTGAACTGGTCCAGGGCATCGGCCAGTGGCTGGGCCTTGATGTTGAAGTCCAGGCGCTGGGCCTGGCTTTGCGCGGCGGCAGGTTGGGCCGCCTGGGTCGCCAACGGCAGTGCCGAGAGCAAGGTGGTTGCAAGAATGGCGCTGGCCAGTGGCAAGCGGGCAAAGCCGAAATCGCGTGGGTACTGCATGTGTCCTCCCCCAGAAAGTGCAAATGCTAATGCTTCTTATCCGAGGTGTGACGCAACAGCGCTTGAAATTACCGCAGGCCGCGTAAATTATTTACCAGGCCCTCAGCGTACGATGATCAACTGCCCGGCCAGATTGTTGATGCTCAGGTTCTGGCTCTGGGCCAGGGCATCGAGCGCGCTGTCGGCCTTGTCGAGGTTGAAGCTGCCACTCACCAACCGGCGTCCGAGCTGCTCGTCGAGCAGTACCAGGCGAGCGCCGTGATAACCCGCCAGTTGTTCGAGCACCTGGCGCAGTGGCACTTCGCGAACGCGCAACTGTCCATCGCGCCAGGCGGTCAGGCGTTCGGCATCGACAGCCTGGACCGCGTCCAGGCGCTGGCCGCTGAAGGTCACGCGCTGACCGGGGTCGAGCATGCGCTTCTGGCCATTGTTGCTGACTTCGACCTTGCCCTTGAGCAACACCACTTCGTCATGATCCTTGGTCCGGCTGACCGAGAAGCGCGTACCCAGCACCTGGACCTGTGCGTCATCGACATCGACGACAAACGGCCGGCCATCGTGGGTCACGTCGAGGAACAACTGCCCCTGAACCAGGCGGACCTTGCGCACCGGCCCCCGCAGGTCGACATCCACGGCGCTGGCGCTGTCGAGCACCATTAGCGTGTCATCGGCCAGGCGCAGGTGGCGGCGTTCGCCGGCCGAGGTGGCGTAGTCACTGTTCAGGCGCTCCAATACGGGCAATTGCAGTACCAGCAGGCCACTGACCAGCATGACGCACGCGGCCACCGCCAAACGCCGCCAAGGGCGTCTGGCTGGTCGGTGTTCAGCGCGGCGCACCCGGCGCGCCGGCAGTTCCACCTGTTGCCAGAGCAGTTCGATTTCGGCAAAGGTCCGGGCGTTTGCCGGCGCCAGGCGCCACTGCGCAAAGGCGTGCTGCTCGGCGGCGCTCAGGTCGTGGGCGCGCAGGCGGGTGAACCAGTCCAGGGCTTGTTGTTCCCGGTCGCCCGGTTCGATCGATGAGGTTGTTTCAGGCGATGGGTTCATGGCGAGACATCTTTGTGTTGGGCATGAAGTGCTGCCGCGGCGCAATGGCTCAGGGCTTTGTTCAGGTGACGCTCGACGGCGCGCGGGTCCAGCCCCAGGCGCGCGGCGATGTCCTTGTAGCTCAGCTGTTCGACCCGGGCCAGCAGGAACACCTCGCGGGTAGGCGAGGGCAGGCCGTCGATCAGGCGCTCGAGATGGTCGAGGGTATTGCCGGCCACCGCGCTGCGCTCCGGCGAGGTTTCGTTGAGCAGAAGCCCCAGCGCCTGTTCGTCGTTGACGCCACGTACCTGGGTGCGACGGGCATGGTCGATGCTCAGGTTGTTGGCGATGCGGTAAAGGAAGGCACGCAGGTTGCCCACCTCGCCACGCTCGCTGTGCATCAGGCGGACAAAGGCATCCTGGAGCAGATCGAGCGCGGTCTCCCGGCAACGCACCCGACGTGTGAGGAACGCCAGCAGTTCGCTGCGATGACGCTGGTAGAGCAGCGACAGGTTGCGTTGATCCTGGTTGTCGGGCATGGCGTGTGCGGCCTCTAAACAGGCGGGCAGTGGGGTTACATGTTTTGGCGATGCTAACGTTATTGAGAATTATTAACAAGTACGCCTGTCGGTTGCCGTGGAAAAGAGATAGTGCGCTTGCTAACGAATTCTGGATAATTGGATCCCGCCTACCGGATGGATGTTTTTGTCATGGCTGTGAGCAGTGCCTCGTCGACTTCCCCCGCCAGCACCGCGACTGCCCAGAGCAGCCCGTTGGTCATGCGCATCATTGCCGCCTGCGCCCTGGCGCACCTGATCAACGACTTGATTCAGGCGGTATTGCCGTCGATCTACCCGTTGCTCAAGGCCAACTACGGGCTGAGCTTTGCCCAGGTGGGCCTGATCACCCTGACCTTCCAGATCACTGCCTCGCTGCTGCAACCCTGGGTGGGGTTCTACACCGACCGCAAACCGATGCCGAACCTGCTACCCCTGGGCACCCTTTGCACGCTGGTGGGGATCGTCATGCTGGCCTATGTCGGCAGCTTCCCGATGATCCTGCTGGCGGCGGCGCTGGTGGGGATTGGTTCCTCGACCTTCCACCCCGAGACTTCACGCATTGCGCGCCTGGCCTCGGGCGGTCGCTTCGGGCTTGCACAATCGACCTTCCAGGTGGGTGGTAACGCCGGCTCGGCGTTCGGTCCGTTGCTGGCGGCGGCGATCATTATTCCCTTCGGCCAGGGCAACGTGGTGTGGTTCGGCCTGTTCGCAATCTTCGCCGTGCTGGTGACCTACGGCCTGAGCCGCTGGTACAAGGAGCACCTGAACCTGTTCAAGGCCAAGCAAGGCCAGCGCGCCACCCACGGCCTGTCGCGCCAGCGAGTGATCGGAGCGCTGGTGGTACTGGGCCTGCTGGTGTTCTCCAAGTACTTCTACATGGCCAGCTTCACCAGCTATTTCACCTTTTACCTGATCGAGAAGTTCGACCTGTCGGTGGGCAGCTCGCAGCTGCATCTGTTCCTGTTCCTCGGCGCAGTGGCGGCCGGCACCTTTTTCGGTGGGCCGATCGGTGACCGGATCGGCCGCAAGGCGGTGATCTGGTTCTCGATCCTGGGCGTGGCGCCGTTCACCTTGTTACTGCCTTATGTGGACCTGTTCTGGACCAGCGTCCTGAGTGTGATCATCGGCTTTATCCTGGCCTCGGCGTTCTCGGCCATCGTGGTGTATGCCCAGGAGCTGGTGCCGGGCAATGTCGGCATGATCGCGGGAATTTTCTTCGGACTGATGTTCGGTTTTGGCGGTATCGGTGCGGCGCTGCTCGGCTACCTGGCCGACTTCAAGGGCATCGAGTACGTCTACAGCCTGTGTTCCTACCTGCCATTGTTCGGCTTGCTGGCGGTCCTGCTGCCGTCTACCGGCAAGCGCTGAAGGCTCAAGCACGGGCTATTGACGGGTGGCATGGGTTCTCCTAGAGTGCCGCCCGTCCTTTACTGCGTAGCCGACGAATGAATCGCTCCAGCCTCCCTTGCCAGTACTGCCAGCCGGTTATCCTGACCCGCTGCTGCGATTGGCCGAGCGATACCGTCCTCAAGCGTCGGCGCAGTGTGCTCTTCGCCTTCACCTTCTCCCCACCCCGTCAGGCCCTCTGACAAGGCTGTCGTGTGCCCGGCGCTTTGCCGTGGCCTGGCCTGTGTGTACCTGAATATTTTATCGGTCGTGTTTACCACGCCTGGGGGCGGTGTCGCTCCTGTGCGGGTGGGTGGAGTTGTGATGAACAAGCGTTTTCTGGCGGGCCTGTTGTTCGCCGTGTCGGTGGTCGGTTTCAGCCTTGGTGCGAGCCTGCCACTGGTGTCCCTGCGTCTGCTCGAAGCGGGCGCCAGTACCCTGCAGATCGGCGTGCTTTCGGCCATTCCGGCGGCGGGCATGATGCTCTCGGCATTCATGGTCGATGCCTGCTGCCGGCACCTGACCCGGCGCACCATTTACCTGCTGTGCTTTGGTTTGTGCACCTTGAGCATCGGCCTGCTGGAATGGGCGTTCTCTTCGATCTACCTGCTGGGTCTGTTGCGCCTGGGGCTGGGGATCGGCATGGGCATCGCCATCATCCTGGGTGAGTCGTGGGTCAACGAACTGAGCCCGGAGCACAACCGCGGCAAGATCATGGCGCTGTACGCCACGGCCTTCACTGGCTTCCAGATGCTCGGCCCGGCGATGCTGGCGTTGGTCGGCGCGCAGAGCACATCGGTGACCGCCGTGGTCACGGCCTGCTATGGCCTGGCGCTATTGTGCATCCTGCTGACGGTGCCCAACGATCATGTGGAGCATGGTGAAGAGGGCGAAAAGAGCTTCTCGCTGGCGGGCTTTTTCCGCGTCGCGCCGGCGCTGTGCATGGGCGTGTTGTTCTTCTCCTTCTTCGATGCAGTGATCCTTTCGTTGATGCCGGTGTATGCCTCCAGTCACGGGTTTGCCGTGGGGGTGGCCGCGTTGATGGTCACCGTGATCCTGACCGGCGACATGCTGTTCCAGCTGCCGCTGGGCTGGCTGGCGGACCGCAGTGAGCGCACCCTGGTGCATCTGGTGTGTGGTGTGGTGGCGATGCTGATCGGCATCGCCTTGCCCTGGCTGCTGCAGGTGCAGTGGTTGCTGTGGCCGGCACTGGTGTTGCTCGGCGCGGTGGCGGGCGGGGTGTATACCCTGGCGCTGGTGCTGATCGGGCAGCAGTTCAAGGGGCAGGACCTGGTGACCGCCAATGCCAGTGTCGGCTTGCTGTGGGGCGTGGGTAGCCTGGTGGGGCCGTTGGTCAGTGGTGCGGCGATGGATGTGGCGCCGCATGGCCTGCCCATGGCGCTGGCGGTGATGGCGGCGCTGTTCGTGTGCTTTGCGCGCAACGCTAATCGCAAGGCGTACCGAGTCAGGGCAGAGGCGCCGTAGCCACTGCCGTGAGGCTGCGATTGGCCGCGAAGCGGCCAGCGCTTCTGATGCATGTGATCGTACAACTGATTGCGCTATGATCCGGGTTAAAGAATATTCGGGACAGATGTTCGATATGAAAGACCAGAGCGCACTGCCACGTGCCCGCAGAAAGCCCCGTAGCCTGGCCCAGGAGCTGGTGACCGTGCTCACCGAGCGTATCCGTGATGGCCACTTGAAGCGCGGCGACAAGCTGCCGACCGAGTCGGCAATCATGGAAGAGCAGGGCGTCAGCCGCACCGTGGTGCGCGAGGCGATCTCGCGCCTGCAGGCGGCCGGGCAGGTGGAAACCCGGCATGGCATCGGCACCTTTGTGCTGGATACACCGAGCCCGAGTGGTTTTCGTATTGATCCGGCGACCATCGTCACCTTGCGAGAGGTGCTGGCGGTACTGGAGCTGCGTATCAGCCTGGAGACGGAGTCGGCAGGGCTTGCTGCGCTGCGCCGCAGCCCGGAGCAACTGGCGGCGATGCGTGAGGCGCTGGATGCGTTGAACGAAAGCGTGGCCCATGCCAGTGATGCGGTGGCTTCGGACTTTCAGTTCCACCTGCAGATTGCCATGGCGACGGGCAATCGCTACTTCACCGACATCATGACCCACCTGGGTACCAGCATCATCCCGCGTACTCGGTTGAACTCCGCCCGGTTGGCGCACGATGATCAGCAGCATTACATGAGCCGCCTGAGTCATGAGCACGAGGCGATTTATGAGGCTATTGCGCGTCAGGATGCCGAGGCGGCGCGGGCGGCGATGCGCCTGCACCTGACCAACAGCCGGGAGCGGTTGCGGCTGGCCCATGAAGAGGCCGAGGCGCAAGGGAACAAAACCAACTGACGGCGGGGCTCTGTGGGAGCGGGCTTGCCCCGCGATGCGATCTGCCTGACGGTACGTTTTCGCGCGGCAAGCCCGCTCCTACAGAAATCCGCTATGCCCTGCGATCTTTGCCGATCAGCCAATCGATTCAACCGACCACTCGCCATTGACCAGGCGCTTCAACCCCAGCGGGTTGCTGTTGCGCAAGGCCTCGGGCAGCAATGCCTCGGGGTAGTTCTGGTAGCACACCGGCCGCAGGAAGCGGTCAATCGCCAAGGTGCCCACCGAGGTTCCACGGGCATCGGAGGTCGCAGGATAAGGCCCGCCATGAACCATGGCATCGCACACTTCCACACCGGTCGGGTAACCGTTGACCAGGATACGGCCCACCTTCTGCTCCAGCACCGGTACCAGCCACTGATACCCCTGCAGGTCTCCCGGCTCGCCAATCAGGGTGGCGGTCAGTTGGCCGCGCAATCCCTGCAATGCTGCCTTGAGCTCGGCATCGTCGCGGGCTTCGACGACGATGGTGGTTGGGCCGAAAACTTCTTCCTGCAGCAGATCGTCGCCGTTCAGCAGCAGCTCGACATCGGCCTTGAACAGTTGCGGTCGGGCCTGGTTGCCTTCCTGCGGCTGGCCGGCCAGGTGGCTGATGCCAGGATGGCTGTGCAGGTGCTCCAGCCCTTTGCTGTAGCTGCGCAGGCCCCCGGCATTGAGCATGGTCTGTGGCGCCTGGGCAGCCATTTGCTCCTGCAGGTGCGCCTGGAAGGCGGCGAAGGCTGGCGAACGGATGCCCAGCACCAGGCCAGGGTTGGTGCAGAACTGGCCGCAGCCCATCACCACGGAAGCGGCCAGTTCGCGGGCTACGGTTTCACCTCTGGCGGCCAACGCCTCAGGCAACAGGATGACCGGGTTGATGCTCGACATTTCGGCAAACACCGGGATCGGCTGCGCCCGCTCGGCCGCCATCTTGCACAGGGCATTGCCACCGCTGAGCGAGCCGGTAAAGCCTACCGCCTGGATCGCCGGGTGCTTGACCAGCCATTCGCCGACGCCAGCGCCGAAGATCATGTTGAACACACCTTTGGGCATGCCGGTACGTTCGGCGGCGCGAACAATGGCGCAGCCGACCAGGTCGGCGGTGGCCATATGGCCGCTATGGGCCTTGAACACTACCGGGCAACCGGCCGCCAGGGCCGCAGCGGTATCGCCGCCGGCGGTGGAGAAGGCCAGCGGGAAGTTGCTGGCGCCAAACACTGCCACCGGGCCGACGCCAATACGCATCTGGCGCAGGTCGACACGCGGCAATGGCTTGCGCTCAGGCAGCGCCAGGTCGATGCGCGCACCGACAAAATCCCCGCGCTGCAAGACTTGGGCAAACAAGCGCATCTGTCCGCTGGTACGCGCACGCTCTCCCTGGATGCGGGCCGCGGGCAGGGCGGTTTCCTGGCAGACGATGGCGACGAAATCATCGCCCAGGGCATCCAGTTCATCGGCAATGGCCAGCAGGAATTCGCTACGGCGTTGCGGGCTCAGCTGGCGAAACTCGATGAACGCTGCTTCGGCCGCACGGGCGGCGCTGTCCACTTCGCTTTCGGTGGCCTGGATGAAGCTGTACGGCAGGGCTTCACCGGTACTGGCATCGAGGCTTTTCAAAGTCTGGCTGCCTGCGGCGCTGCGCGCACCGGCAATGAAGTTGTGACCCAGAACGGTTGGCATGGGGAGCTCCTGGTTCGAGTTTAAGGATGAAGGACGTCGGATGACTTGAAAGGCAGTAACGCAATCACCTCCAACACCGCGTCGGGTGCGGGAGGTGACGACGCTCAGGTAATGGGTGCAGGGTTGAACAGGGTGATGTCGTTGTGCAGCCTGTAGCGTTCGGCCCAGGTCTGCTTGCGGCCGCTGGCTACGTCCAGGTAGTAGTGGAACAGTTCCCAGCCCAGCTCTTCGATGCTGGCGCGGCCGGTGGCAATGCGCCCCGCGTCGATGTCGATCAGGTCGGGCCAGCGTTCGGCAAGCTCGGTGCGGGTCGACACCTTGACCACCGGCGCCATGGCCAGGCCATAGGGCGTGCCGCGCCCGGTGGTGAATACATGCAGGTTCATGCCGGCCGCCAGTTGCAGGGTACCGCAGACAAAATCGCTGGCCGGCGTGGCGCAGAACACCAGGCCCTTGCTGGCAACGCGCTCGCCAGGGCCGAGCACGCCATTGATGGCGCTGCTGCCGGACTTGACGATCGACCCAAGGGACTTCTCGACAATGTTGGACAACCCGCCTTTCTTGTTGCCCGGCGTGGTGTTGGCACTGCGGTCGGCCTCGCCGCGTTGCAGGTACTGGTCGTACCAGTCCATCTCGCGCACCAGGGCCTGGGCCACTTCCGGGGTTTCGGCGCGGGAGGTGAGCATGTAGATGGCGTCACGCACTTCGGTGACTTCCGAGAACATGACCGTGGCACCTGCGCGAATCAATAGGTCCGATGCATAGCCCAGCGCCGGGTTGGCGGTGATGCCGGAAAACGCATCGCTGCCACCGCACTGCATGCCCAGGATCAGTTCCGAGGCCGGTACGGTTTCGCGGCGGCGCTGGTCGAGTTTTTTCAGGCGTGTTTCAGCCAGTTCCATGATCTGCTCGACCATTTCGGCAAAGCCGTGGCTGGCATCCTGCAGGCGGTAGAGCCAGGGCTCGCTCAGGTCGACCGAGGCGTCGCCCTCGTGCATCACCTGGCCTGCCTGCAGCTTTTCGCAGCCCAGGCTGATGACCAGTGCTTCGCCGCCCAGGTTGGGGTTGCGGGCCAGGTTACGCACGGTACGGATCGGAATATAGGCGTCGCGGGCGTTGATCGCTACACCGCAGCCATAGCTGTGGGTCAGGGCCACCACGTCATCGACGTTGGGGTACTTGGGCAGCAACTCGTCGCGGATGCGTTTTACCGCATGGTCAAGCACCCCGGTCACGCACTGTACGGTGGTGGTGATGCCCAGTATGTTGCGGGTGCCGACTGTGCCGTCGGCGTTGCGATAGCCCTCGAAGGTGTAGCCTTCAAGCGGCGGCAGCGCGGCGGGCACGGCGTCCGACATCGGCAGGCTGTCCAGTGGCGGTGCCGACGGCATGGCCAGTTGAGTTTCCTTGACCCAACTGCCCTGGGGCAGGTCTTGCAGCGCGTAGCCGATGATCTGGCCGTAGCGCACTACCTGCTCACCCTTGGCGATGTTCACCAGGGCCACCTTGTGGCTCTGTGGAATGCCTTCGGTCACCGTCAGGCCATCGGCAAAGCGGCTGCCTTCGGCAACACCCTGATCATTCACCACGACAACGACGTTGTCCTGTTCATGCAGGCGCACGTAGCGGGGTGAGTCGGCGTGTTCGATCATGTGCATGGGTTGGCCCTTCTTGTACTGTATTCAGGCTGATCAACACGCCTGCGGCCAGGGCCGCAGGCGCTTCACTCAACGACGGGTTTCGGCCAGCGCGCCCGCAGTTGGCTGCGTTTGGGCGTTGCCGTTCTTGCTCGGGTCTTCACGCAATTCGATCCGCTTGATCGGGCCGACGATCACCAGGTAGCTGAACACCGCCACCAGAGCGTTGGCACCCACATACACCAGGGCCCACTTGAACGAGCCGGTGGCGCTGATGATGTAGCCGATGATGATCGGCGTGGTGATCGAGGCGATGTTGCCGAAGGTATTGAACATGCCGCCGGACAGCCCGGCGATCTGCTTGGGCGAGGTGTCGGACACCACCGCCCAGCCCAGCGCACCCAGGCCCTTGCCGAAGAATGCCAAGGCCATGATGCCTACCACCATCCACTCGGCATCGACGTAGTTGCAGATGATCATCGAGGTCGACAGCAGCAGGCCGATGACGATGGGCGCCTTGCGGGCGAAGGTCAGCGAGTTGCCACGGCGCAGCAGGTGATCGGAGATGATCCCGCCCAGCACGCCGCCGATAAACCCGCAGATTGCTGGCAACGAGGCGATGAAACCGGCCTTGAGGATCGACATGCCACGCTCCTGCACCAGGTACACCGGGAACCAGGTCAGGAAGAAATAGGTAATGGCGTTGATGCAGTACTGGCCCAGGTAGATGCCGAGCATCATGCGGCTGCTGAGCAGCTGTTTGATGTAGCCCCATTTCGGCCCGCTCTTGCCGGCCTGCCTGGGTTTGTCCATGTCCACCAGACCGCCGTTCTGCTCGATGTGCTCAAGCTCGGCAACGCTGATCATCGGGTGTTCCTTGGGGTTGTAGATCAGCTTCATCCAGGCAACCGAGAACAGGATGCCCAGCACGCCCATGACGATGAACACATGCTCCCAGCCCCAGGAATGGACGATCCAGCCCATCAGCGGTGCGAACAGCACAGTGGCGAAGTACTGCGCCGAGTTGAAGATGGCAGAGGCCGTGCCACGCTCGGCCGTCGGGAACCAGGCCGCGACGATACGGGCGTTGCCAGGAAAGGAGGGCGCTTCGGCAAAGCCGACCAGAAAGCGCAGCATGAACAGGGCGATGATCGCGTTGGCCACTGGCAGGTAGCCGACAAAACCTTGCAGCACGGTGAATGCCGACCAGGTGAAGATGCTCAGGGCGTAGACCTTCTTGGAGCCGAAGCGGTCGAGCAGCCAGCCGCCAGGGATCTGCCCCAGCACATACGCCCAGCCAAACGCCGAGAAGATGTAGCCGAGGGTGACGGCGTCGATGCCCAGGTCCTTCTGCAGGCTTGAGCCGGCAATGGAAATGGTGGCGCGGTCGGCATAGTTGATCGTGGTCACGATGAACAGCATGAACAGGATCAGGTAGCGCACATGCGTCTTTTTAGTCGCTTGCATGCAGATGTACTCCCACTAATTATTTTTGTGCGGGGTTCTGTTTATTGTGGAGCCGAAGGGGTCAGGCTTCGGCTCCGGCGACCTGCGGTCGTCAGGTGTTACTGCGCACCCTGTTTGTCCATCAGCGCGGCGAGCATTTCGTATTCTTCAGCGGTCAGGTCAGTGAGCGGCGTGCGCACCGGGCCTGCGTCGTAACCGGCGATCTTGGCACCGGCCTTTACGATGCTCACGGCATAGCCGGCCTTGCGGTTACGGATGTCCAGGTATGGCAGGAAGAAGTCGTCGATGATCTTGGCCACGGTGGCGTGATCGTCCCGGGAGATCGCGTGGTAGAACTCCATCGCGGTTTTCGGGATGAAGTTGAACACCGCCGAGGAATACACCGGTACGCCCAGGGCCTTGTAGGCCGCCGCGTAGACTTCGGCAGTCGGCAGGCCGCCGAGGTAGGTGAAGCGCTCGCCCAGGCGACGGCGGATCGACACCATCAGCTCGATATCACCCAGGCCGTCCTTGTAGCCGATCAGGTTCGGGCAGCGTTCGGCCAGCTGTTCCAGTTGCACGGCATTTAGACGGCAGACGTTGCGGTTGTAAACCACCACACCGATATCCACCGACTTGCACACTGCCTCGACGTGGGCGGCAACGCCGTCCTGGCTGGCTTCGGTCAGGTAGTGCGGCAGCAGCAGCAAGCCTTTGGCGCCCAGGCGCTCGGCCTCTTGCGCGTATTCAATGGCCTGGCGGGTCGAACCGCCGACACCGGCCAGGATCGGCACGCTGGTGGCACAGGTGTCGACGGCGGTCTTGATGATTTCCGAGTATTCACTGGCCGCCAGCGAAAAGAACTCACCGGTGCCACCGGCGGCGAACAGGGCGCTGGCGCCGTACGGGGCCAGCCATTCCAGGCGTTTGATGTAGCCAGCGCGGTTAAAGTCGCCCTGGGCGTTGAAGTCGGTGACCGGGAAAGACAACAGGCCGCTGGAGAGGATGGTTTTCAGTTCTTGTGGATTCATTGTTGTAGAACACCCTGTAAGACACATGGAAAGACGCAGTGGTACTCGAGTAGAGATACGTTATCGTACAACTTAAAAAGTGAATAGCCCCACCGGTCCTCTTTTTTCGCGAACCCCGCCCAACCTGCCACCCACTCCACGTGGGTGGGGGCTTGCTGCCTGTTGGCACACTAGTCTGCATACGTCGTCAAGCACTGGCCTGCCCGGTGCGCGAATTGCCCGAATTGAAGAGGTACGCGTTGTGAACCGGAGTATTTCCACGCTCTCCAGCGGCAGCCGCACGCTCGATGGCGGCGTCATGTTTGGCGCTACCCCACGAAAAGACTGGGCAGCGTTGATAAAACCCGACCACGAAAACCTGGTGCAGTTGCCCTCACGCGCCCTGCTGGTGCAGCAGGGCGACAAGAACATCCTGGTACTGGCCGGCACTGATGCGCTGCTGGCGCCATTGCCGCGCACCTGTCGCTGCCAGAAGCACACCCACGGCCTGCTCGACAGCCTGGCCCGCCACGGCCTGGGCGAACATGACATCCACGCGGTGGTGCTCACCCACCTGCAAGCCCTGGTGTCGGCCGAGCTGCGCCACGCCATCGAGGATGGCGACACCCCGCGTCTGCTGTTTCCCACCGCGCGCTATCTCACCGGCAGGCGCCATTGGCTGCGGGCATTGCGGCCGCATCCGCGCGATCGTGCGTTGTTCATCAGCCCGATCCTGGGCCAATTGCAAGTCAGCGAGCGCCTGGAACTGCTCGATGAGACCAGCGAAGACGTGCTGGGCAGTGGCTGGCGCTTTCATTTCAGTGATGGCCATACCCCCGGCCAGTTGTTGCCTGAAATCGACCTTCCCGGCGGTTGTGTGGTGTTTGCCGGCGATTTGATTCCCGGTACCCACTGGCTGAGCCTGGATGCGGGCAGTGGCTTTGATCGCAACCCTGAATGCCTGGCCGACGAGAAGGAGCGTCTGCTCGATCACCTGGTGGCCAAGCGCGGCCGACTGGTGCTGGCGCGTGATCCTGCCGTGGCGATGATCAAGGTGATGCGTGATCGCAAGGCACGCTACGCCCCCTATGACCAGTACGCGCGCTTGCGGTCCTTCGACAACTGACCTCTGTGGCCGCCTTCCGGGTAGCCGCGGGCTTGCTCCAAGATAAACCAGGCCCGCCCACTCGCTACGGGTGGGGTGCCCCGGCCATGCGCTCTGTTCTACTCGCACCCTCAAAAGCCCTGCCCGATACGAGTATTGAGCCATGAGTGAATACACCGCGCCGCTGCGCGACATGCAGTTCGTCCTCAACGAACTCGGCCATCTTGACCACGTCCGCCGCCTGCCTGGCTGCGAAGAGCTGGGCAGCGACCTGGTCGACGCCATCCTCAACGAAGCCGGCAAGTACGCCCAGGGCGTGCTCTCGCCACTCAACGTCAGCGGTGACCGCGAAGGCGCGCGCTGGGTCGATGGCCAGGTGATCACCCCCAAGGGTTGGCGCGAAGCTTACGAACAGTTCGTCGAGGGCGGCTGGAATGCGCTGTCCTGTGATACCACGTTCGGCGGCCAGGGTTTACCACGGTTGATCTCGGCCCTGGTCGAGGAAATGTGGAACGGCGCCAACGTCTCGTTCGGCCTGTGCCCCATGCTCACCCGTGGCGCCATCGAGGCCATCGAACTGCGCGGCGGCGACCTGCTCAAGCACACCTACCTCGCCAAGATGATCAGCGGCGAGTGGACCGGCACCATGAACCTCACCGAGCCCCAGGCCGGCTCGGACCTCGCCGCCGTGCGCAGCCGCGCCGAGCCCCGGGACGATGGCACTTACCGGGTGTTCGGGCAGAAGATTTTCATCACCTATGGCGAGCACGACCTGACCGACAACATCGTCCACCTGGTACTGGCCCGGGTGCCCGGCGCACCGGAAGGGGTCAAGGGCATCTCGCTGTTCGTGGTGCCCAAGTTCCTGGTCGAAGCCGACGGCAGCCTGGGTGAGCGCAACGATGTGCGCTGCGTGTCCATCGAGCACAAGCTGGGCATCCATGCCAGCCCCACGGCGGTGCTGGCCTTTGGCGACAAGCAAGGGGCCACCGGCTGGCTGGTGGGCGAAGAAAACCGTGGCCTGGAATACATGTTCATCATGATGAACGCGGCGCGCTTCTCGGTTGGCATTGAAGGCGTCGGCCTGTCCGAGCGCGCCTACCAGCGGGCCCGCAGCTATGCCCGCGACCGGGTCCAGGGCACTGAAGTCGGGGTAAAGAGCCGCGACAAGGTGGCCATCATCCGTCACCCCGACGTGCGACGCATGCTCCTGTCGATGAAGGCCCGCACCGAAGCCATGCGCGCCCTGGCCTGTACCGTGGCCGCGGCGATGGACAGCGCCGAGCGCAACAGCGACCGGCAACAGCGCGAGCTCGACCAGGCGTTCGTGGACCTCATGATCCCGGTGGTCAAAGGCTGGAGCACCGAGCAATCGGTGGACATCGCCTCCCTTGGCGTGCAGGTCCACGGTGGCATGGGTTTCATCGAAGAAACCGGCGCCGCCCAGCACCTGCGTGATGCGCGCATCACCACCATCTATGAAGGCACCACCGGTATCCAGGCCGCCGACCTGATCGGCCGCAAGATCGCCCGTGACCAAGGGCGAGCCATCGGTTGGGTAATCGAACAGATGCGCCAGGTGACCCATCAACTGTTGGCCGCCGACGACCCGTCGCTGACCGCCATCGCCGCTTCCCTGGGGCAGGGTGTCAGGGCCCTGGAACAAGCGGTCGCGTTCATCGTTTCGAACTACGACAGTCGGGTAGCGGCGGTATCGGTCGGGGCAGTACCGATGCTGGAGCTGTTTGGCACCGTGGTCGGGGGCTGGCAACTGGCACGCTCGGCGCTGGTGGCGCAGCAGTGCTTGAAGGCTGCCAGCTTTGAGCAGGACTTCTACAGCGCCAAGCTTGTAACCGCACGCTTCTACGCCGACCACGTGCTGTCCCGCGCCCCGGGCCTTGCCCACACGTTGATTCAGGGCGGTGATTCGGCCCTGGCGCTTGGCGACGATCAGTTCTAGAACTCGCTGCGTGCTGATCGGGTCAGCACGCGGCAGTGACGCAGTGTCGGTGACGGTGGGTTCGTCGGCCTGCGCCCTTTGGGCTGTCCAAGTGACGGCCCTTTTTTATCTGTTGGCGCGGGCTTGTCCCGCGATACGATGGCGGCGTCACTATCGCTAACGCGGGACAAGTCGAGACGTCGCAGCGCCGCTCCCACCAGGCGGCGGTATGCGCGAACAGGAGTCATAGGTCATGAATCAGGAACGCCAATCACTGAACTACCCCTGTGGCCCCGCGCCGATGCCAGGCACCGCGGTTGAGGTTGCCCCGGGAGTGTTGTGGCTGCGCATGTCGCTGCCGATATCGCTCGATCACATCAACCTGTGGGCGGTACGCGACGGTCAGGGCTGGGCGATCTTCGATACCGGCATGCATACCCCGGACACCCTCGATGCCTGGCAGGCCTTGCTCGCCAGCGACGGGCCGCTGGGGGGCCTGGGTATTACCCGGGTGTTCGCCACCCATATGCACCCCGACCACATCGGCATGGCCGGCTGGTTGACCGAGACCCTGGGGTGCGCGTTGTGGATGACGTTTGGCGAGTACATGAATTGCCGGGTGTTGGTGGCCGATTGTGGGCGCGCAGCACCCGCGCAGGGCGTCAACTTCTATCGACGTGCCGGATGGGATGCCAAGGCCATCGAGAACTATCGCGTGCGCTTTGGTGGTTATGGCCGCTATATCTCGCCACTGCCCCAGGGTTATCGGCGCCTGCGTGATGGCGACAGTTTGCGCATTGGTGAGCATGACTGGCAGGTGGTGGTGGGCGAGGGGCATTCGCCGGAGCATGCATGCTTTCATTGCCCGGCGCTGCAGTTGCTGATTTCTGGCGACCAGGTGCTGCCGCGTATTTCTTCCAACGTGTCGGTGTTTCCTACCGAGCCTTATGCCGACCCGCTGGCACTGTGGCTGGCATCGCTGGAGAAACTCAAGCGCCAGATCCCCGATGATGTGCTGGTGTTGCCGTCGCATAACGAGCCGTTCAAGCCATTGCATGCCAGGCTCGATCAGTTGCATGACAGCCAGCACCGCGCGGTCGAGCGGCTGCAACAGGCATTGCTGGATGGGCCCAGGCGGGCGGTGGACCTGTTCAGTGTGTTGTTCAAGCGCACCATTGATGATGGGCTGCTGACCATGGCGACCGGGGAGTGTCTGGCCAATCTCAATTACCTGCTGCACCGGGGGGTGGTGCGGGTGACTGAGGATGATGAGGGTGTGGCGTGGTATTGCAGTGCCTGATGTTTGGGGTTGATCCGTTATCTTGGTTGACGCTGCCGGCCCCTTCCGCCTTTACGGCAGGCTACTTTTCCCAAGAGAAAAGCAGGCCGCCGTAAGGGCGGAAGGGGCCGGCAGCATCACCACCACGACTGGATAGGCTCACCCAGGCGCCCAACCACCCACCGCCCATCTCTCAGTTGGCCTCTTTCACCGCACTCAGAAACGCCCGCGTCCGCTCCTGCTGCGGATTCTCGAAGATCTGCTTGGGCGTACCCTGTTCATGAATCTGCCCCTTGTAGAAAAAGCACACCCGATCAGCAAACTCGCGGGCAAAGCCCATCTGGTGGGTAACCATGAGCATGGTCAGGTTGTGCTCGCTGCCAAGCGTGCGGATCACATTGAGCACTTCGCCGCACAACTCCGGGTCCAGCGCCGAGGTGACCTCGTCAAACAGCATGACCTTTGGCCGCATGGCCAGCGCCCGGGCGATGGCCACCCGTTGCTGTTGCCCACCCGACAACTGCGAAGGGTAGTGATCGAACTTGCTGCCCAGGCCCACCAGTTCCAGCAATTGCGCGGCGCGCTCGCGGGCCTCGGCAGGCTTGACCCCCAGTACCTGCACCGGCGCTTCGATCACGTTCTGCAGGGCGGTCATGTGCGGGAACAGGTTGAAGCTCTGGAACACCATGCCGATCTTGGCGCGCACCTTGCGCACGTGACGGTCGTTGGCCGGCACCAGGATGCCGTTGCGGTTGCGCATGTGGGTCAGGGAGTCGTTGTCGACCTCGATCATGCCTTCATCGATGCCTTCAAGGGTCATCAGGACCCGCAGCAGGGTCGATTTGCCCGAGCCGCTGGGGCCGATGATGGCGACTTTCTCCCCGGGTGAAACGCTGAGGTTGAGGCGGTCCAGTACGGTAAAGCTGCCGTAGCGCTTGGTCACGTCGTTGAAGCTGACGATGGACTGGGCACTGTCCAGGGCAGGCGTCGCCACCTGCTGCAGCGGGTTGGTGTTGACGGCAAGGGTCGAGACGGGCGCGATCATTAGCGTAACTCCAGGCGCACTTCGAGGCGCCGAACCAGGTAAGCCAGAGCAACGCTCAGGGCCAGGAAGAACAGGCCGACCAGGGTGATCGGCTCCAGGTAACGGAAGCTCTCGGAGCCCACGTTTTTGGCTTGCTGCATGATTTCCACCACGGTGATCGCCGACAGCACGGGGGTGTCTTTGAGCATGGCGATCAGGTAGTTGCCCAGCGGCGGCAGGATTGGCCGGATCGCCTGGGGCAGGATGATGGCGCGGTAGGCGGTCCAGGGCGCGAAGTTCAGGGCGATGACCGCTTCCCACTGGCTGCGCGCCACCGAGTCCAGGCCGCCGCGATACACCTCGGCGATGTAGCAGGCGTAGTGCAGGCCGATGCCGAGGATCCCCGCCTGCATGGCCGTGAGATTGACGCCGTAGTTGGGCAGTACGTAGTAGAGGAAGTACACCTGGATCAGCAGCGGCGTGCTGCGGATGAACTCGATCAGCAGGGTCACAGGCCACGACAGCCAGACCTTGCGGCTACGCCGGCCGATGGCCAGAAACAGCCCCAGGACGATGGCGATCATGAAGCCCACCAGGGTGATACCCAGGGTGTTGAGCGAGGCACGCAGCAGTTCGGGAAGAATCTGCCAGACGTAGTTCCAGTCCCACAGGTTCATGACAGACCTCCACGCAGACGACCACGGCTCAAGCGGCGTTCAAAGCCACGCATGGTGAAGTTGATGACCTGGGCCAGGACGAAGTACATCACCAGGGCCAGGCTGAAGATCTCCAGGGTCTGGAAGGTTGCCTGGTCCAGTTGGCGGGCCCGGAAGCTCAAGTCCGACAGGGTGATCAGCGACACCAGCGAAGTATTCTTGAGCAGCTCGATCAGCAGGTTGGTGCCCGGTGCAATGGCCGCGAGCAGCGCCTGGGGCAGGATGATCCGCCGAAAGCGCGTACGCGATGGCATGTTCAGGGCGATGGAGGCTTCGTACTGGCCCTTGCCGACCGAACTGATGGCGCCGCGCATCACCTCGGCACCGTAGGCGCCGATGTGCAGGCCCAGGCCGACGATGGCCACGGTGTAGGAGCTCAACTCGATGTTGAAGGGCGGCAGGGGCAAGACGAAGAACAGCCAGAACAACTGCACCAGCAATGAGGTGCCACGAAACAGTTCGATGTAGGCCACGCAGAACCAGCGTAGCGGCCGCCAGCTGGAGAGGCGCCCGAGGGCTGCGAGGATCGCGGCCACCACGGCCAGGATCGAGCCGAAGAAAGTGACCTGGATGGTGATCCAGGCCCCCTGCAGTAACAACGGTATCAATTCACCCATGGTTCGACCTGACTATTCAGACTACGCAGGGAACGGCATGGCAGGCGCCATGCCACCTCGACTCACTGGGCGCAGAGCTCGGCAGCGGTCTTTTTGGTCACGTTGGACTTGTCGAAGCCAAAGGGCTCGACGGCCTTGAGATGCTCTTCGCTGCCCAGCCACTTCTGCAGCTCGGCGTTGACCGCATCACGCAGGTCCTTGTCTTCAGGGCGGAAGGCCAGGGCGCCGTAGCCGGTGTGCGACGGGTCGTCGGTGAAATCGCTGATGGCCTCGACCTTTTCACCGCCTTTCTTGGCCAGGCCCTTCATGGTCAGCTGGGTGCCGACGGCGGCGTCGGCGCGACCGGCGCGTACGGCCTGCAGTTGTGCGGTGGTGTCGGGCACCTGGAGGATCTGCGCCTCTTTGACCCCGGAATCGCGGGCATAGGCCAGATTCACCGTGCCGGCCATGATCGCCAGTTTCACGTCGGGATTCTTGGCGACATCGGCGTAGCTGTGCAGGTTTTTCGGGTTGCCTTTGGCCACCAGCAGGGTATCGGGCAACTGGTATTGCGGGTCGGTGAAGATCACCTGCTTGCAGCGCGCCGGGGTGATGTACATGCCCGCGGCAATCACGTCGAAGCGTCCCGCACGCAGGCCCGGGATCAGCGAGCCCCACTCGGTGAGCACGCCATCGACTTTCTTGATGCCCATTTTCTCGAAGATGATCTTGGCGATTTCCGGCGACTCGCCGGTAACCCGGCCGTCGGTTTCGGTAAAGGCGAAGGGGGTTTCGTTGGCATAGCCGATGCGGATGCTGTTGTTCTGCTTGATCGTTTCCAGCGTGGTTGCCGCCTGGGCGCTGGCCATCAGGCCGAAGGCTGCGCAGGCAAGCAACAGTTGCTTGAACGGTGTTGCTGCGTTCTTGAACGTTGGGCTCATCGTTGAAATCTCCTGTTTGTTATACGTCCGTCGTTGACGGCACTGTGTTAGGAGGCAGTGGAGCAAGAACTTCAAACGTGCAGGGCCGTTCCATTTTGGAGCGGGCAAACGGTGGATCCGTTCCGGCACCGGTCGAGTTGGCTATTGTTGACGCCGGCGAACCGGGCGAATGATCGACCTTGGACCGAGCATACAAAAGCTGCGCCAGCGATTGCATTGCACTAGGACAATTGCCTGCAATCACTTCCCGGGCGATGCTGTGCATCCCGTCAGTACTAGCGGTGCGATCACTATGGAAAGCTGGAAAACGGCCCTCGGCGCGGCGCGTATCGGCGAGTCGAAGTACAAGATTCTGGTGCAGGCCATCACCCGCGAAATAGAGCAGGGCGACCTGGTCAACGATCAGCGCCTGCCTCCCCAGCGCCAGGTCGCCGATGCCCTGGGCATCAGTGTGCAGACCGTCACCAATGCCTATAAGGAGCTGGAGCGCCAGGGCCTGGTGCGCTGCGAGATCGGCCGTGGCAGCTTTGTCACCCGGCGCATGAGCGACCGTGTGGCCAACGACATTCTGGATACGCCTGAACGGGCTCTGGTGGACTTCTCCATCACCCGCATCCTGCACACCCAGGAGCATGAACGGATCTGGCGCGACACCTGTGCCGAGTTGAGCGTTGAAGAAGACCAACCGTGGATTCATGCCTTTCGGCCCATCGCGGGCTTCGAGGCACACCGCGAGGCAGCCGCGCAGTGGGTGCGCGGCCTGGGGCTTGATGTGGCGCGCGAGGATGTGTTGATCACCAACGGCGCCGCCCACGGGATTTTCCTGGCGCTGGCCTCGCTGGCCGGCCCTGATGATGTGGTGTTGTGCGAAGGCCTGACCGACCACGGCGTGATTGGCAATTCCCAGGTGTTGGGCTTCACCCTCAAAGGCCTGGAACTGGATCGCGACGGGATTGATCCGGAGCATTTCGAAGACATGTGCAGCAACGAGCGCATCACCGCGCTGGTGTGTACGCCGAACCTGAATAACCCCACCACCAGCCTGATGCCCGATGCCCGTCGTCGCGAAATTGCCGCGATTGCCCGGCGCTTTGGCGTGCATATCATCGAGGATGATGTGTACGGGCCGTTGCTGGGCGAGCGCCACGCACCACCGCTGAGCCATTACGCGCCGGAGCTGTCGTTCTATTGCACCAGCATGACCAAGTCGGTGCTCACGGGCCTGCGCGTGGGTTACCTGGCAATGCCCAAGCGCCTGGCGCTGCGCACCGAAAGCATCTTGCGGGTCAACAGCTGGATGGCCACGCCCATGGTCTCGGAGATCGCCAGCCGCTGGATCCGCGACGGGCGAGCCGAGACCCTGGTGCAGTTGCAGCGCAAGTTGCTGGGCGCGCGTCAGGCCATGGTGCGCGAGTACCTTGATGAGTATCTGCTGGGGCACCACCCTCAGGCACTCAGTGCCTGGCTGGGCATTCCTGCGCACTGGGAGGTGGACAGCCTGGTGCGGGCACTGCGCCACCGGCACATTGCCGTGACACCACCCGAACCGTTCCTGGTACGGGGCACACCACGTCCGCGTGCAGTGCGCTTGTGTGTGGGCGCCGAGTGCAGCGACAGGGAAATGCGCCAGGCGTTGGCCGGCATGCGCGAGCTGTTCGGGCAGTATCCGCAGATACACGACTTCTGATTGCACAGCGAAAATAAAAATCCCGGCAAATTGACCTAGTACATTCATCACGACAATTTGCCGCTCTTACACTCCGCCCAACACCAGACCTTCTGTTGGGATTCGGATATGTCAGCGCTTTCGCTAAACGCTATCTACCTCGCCCGCCAGCGTATCGCCGGCCTCGTGCGTACAACGCCGATGGAGCATTCGCCGAGCTTGTCGAAGCTCATGGGCGTGGCGGTCTACCTCAAGCTCGACTCCCAGCAGATTACCGGCAGCTTCAAGCTGCGCGGTGCCAGCAATGCCATTGCTCAACTCGATACCGACAAGAAGGCCCGGGGCGTGGTGGCCGCGTCTACCGGCAATCATGGCCGGGCGCTGGCTTACGCCGCTGCGCAGTTGGGGGTTCGGGCCACGATCTGCCTGTCGCAGTTGGTGCCGGCCAATAAGGTTCAGGCGATTCGCGATTTGGGCGCCGAGGTGTGCATCGTCGGCCATTCCCAGGATGACGCCCAGTGCGAAGCCGAGCGTATCGCCGCCGAGCAGGGCGCCACCTTGCTGCCGCCGTTCGATCACCCCGAGATCATTGCCGGCCAGGGCACCCTGGGCCTGGAGATTCTGGAGCAACTTCCACAGGTCGCCCAGGTGCTGGTGCCGCTGTCGGGCGGTGGCCTGTTTGCCGGCGTGGCGCTGGCACTCAAGAGCACCAACCCGGCCATCACCCTGCACGGCATCAGCATGCGTCGTGGTGCGGCCATGCACGCCAGCCTGTTCGCCGGCCAGCCGGTGGACGTGCAGGAGCTGCCCACCCTGGCCGACTCCCTGGGTGGCGGCATCGGCCTGGACAACCAGTACACCTATTCCATGACCCGCGAGCTGTGCGACCAGGTACACCTGCTCGATGAAGCCTCGATTGCCGCCGGCATGCGCCACGCCTATCGCCAGGAGCGGCAGGTGGTGGAGGGCGCGGGCGCGGTGGGCATCGCGGCCCTGCTCGACGGGCTGATCCCGGCGCGGGGCCCGATCGTGGTGGTGGTCAGTGGCCGCAATGTCGACATCGAACAGCACCTGCGGGTGATGAACGGCGCCGACGCCTGAGACGGTTTCCAACGGAGGATATGTGATGCCTGCTACTACCTTGCTCAGCGAAGCCGACCTGCGTGCCTGCGTCAGCCTTGACCCGGCGGCGGTCGATGCCATCGAGCATGCCTTTGTATTGCTGGCGACGGCGGCGGTGGCCATGCCACCGATCCTGCGCCTGGATGTGCCGGAGCATAACGGCGAGGTCGACGTAAAGACTGCCTACCTGCCAGGTCTCGAGCGTTTTGCAATCAAGGTCAGCCCGGGTTTTTTCGACAACCCCGCGCTGGGCTTGCCCAGCCTCAACGGCATGATGATGCTGCTGTCGGCTCGTACCGGCCTGCTCGAAGCCTTGCTGCTCGACAACGGCTACCTGACCGCGCTGCGCACTGCCGCTGCCGGCGCTGTGGCTGCCCGCTGGTTGTCCCGTGAAGACAGCCGCAGTGTGGCCCTGATCGGCACGGGCGAACAGGCGCGCCTGCAGCTGCAGGCCTTGCGCCTGGTGCGTCCGATCGAGGCGGTGCGAGTGTGGGGGCGGGACGCCGAAAAGGTCGCGGTCCTGTGTGACGAGCTGGGCTGTGATGGCCGCCTGCAGGTGCTGGCCTGCAGCTCGGTCGATGAGGCCATGCACGGGGTGGACATCGCCGTCACCACGACGCCGAGCCGTGAGCCATTGATCGAGGTACGCCACCTGCAGCCGGGCCTGCACATCACCGCCATGGGCTCGGATGCCGAGCACAAGAATGAAATCGCCCCGGCCGCGCTGGCCGCGGTGGACTGTTATGTGGCCGACCGCCTGAGCCAGACCCGCGTGCTGGGCGAGATGCATCACGCACTCAAGGCTGGCCTGGTCAGCGAAGAAAGCGGTTTCAGCGAGCTGGGCCAGGTGATTGCTGGCCAGCGTCCGGGGCGCAGGGACGCCCGCGATATCACCCTGTGCGACCTGACTGGCACCGGCGCCCAGGACACCGCCATTGCCAACCTGGCCTTCGAGCGTGCGCTCAAGGCGGGCAAGGGATTGCAGTTCAACAGCTGATCACTCCGATTACTCACCCAACGAGGGTATTTGCATGTCTGAGGTCGTCGTCAATCTGCCGTTCAGCCGGCAGGAGTATGCGCAGCGTCTGGCCAAGACCCGCGCCGCCATGCAAGCGCAAGGCATCGAGCTGTTGCTGGTTACCGATCCGTCGAACATGGCCTGGCTGACCGGTTATGACGGTTGGTCGTTCTATGTGCACCAGTGTGTGTTGCTGGCGCTGGACGGCGAGCCGGTGTGGTATGGCCGCGGCCAGGACGCCAATGGCGCCAAGCGCACGGTGTTCATGCGCCACGAGAACATCGTCGGTTACCCGGACATCTACGTGCAGTCGCGCGAGCGTCATCCCATGGATTATCTCTGCCAGGAGGTGATCGCCGCCCGGGGCTGGAGCACGCTGAGCATCGGCGTTGAAATGGACAACTACTATTTCAGCGCCGCCGCCTTCCTGTCGCTGCAAAAGCATTTGCCCAAGGCACGCTTCAGCGATGCAGCAGGGCTGGTGAACTGGCAGCGGGCGATCAAGTCGAGCCAGGAAATCGAGTACATGCGTATTGCTGCGCGCATTGTCGAGAACATGCATGCACGGATTCTGGAGCGCATCGAGCCGGGCATGCGCAAGAACGAGCTGGTGGCCGAGATCTACAGCAGCGGCATCCTCGGTGCCGACGGCCATGGCGGCGACTACCCGGCCATCGTGCCCTTGCTGCCTACCGGTGCCGACGCCAGTGCCCCGCACCTGACCTGGGACGACACCCCGTTCGAGAAAGGCGCCGGCACCTTCTTCGAGATCGCCGGCTGCTACAAGCGCTATCACTGCCCATTGTCGCGCACGGTGTACCTGGGCAAACCGCCGCAGCACTTTCTCGATGGCGAGAAGGCCGTGGTCGAGGGCATTGCCGCTGGCCTGGAGGCGGCACGTCCCGGCAACACTACCGGTGACGTGGCCAAGGCCTTTTTCAAGGTGCTGGAGAAGTTCGGCATCCACAAGGACAGCCGCTGCGGCTACCCGATCGGTATCAGCTATCCGCCAGATTGGGGCGAGCGCACCATGAGCCTGCGTCCAAGCGACACCAGTGTGTTGCAACCGGGCATGACGTTCCACTTCATGCCGGGCCTATGGATGGACGACTGGGGCCTGGAGATCACCGAAAGCATTCTGATTACCGACACCGGCGTCGAAACGTTATGCAACGTACCGCGCCAACTGTTCGTGAAGGATTGAGCCATGAACGCACCTCTGCCTGAAGCCACGCTGGCGGTGAACCCGATCAGCAGCACGGTCGACTTCGAACGCGACGGTGTACAGCACGGTTTTCTCAAATTGCCCTATTCGCGGGACGACTCGGCCTGGGGCGCGGTGATGATCCCGATCACCGTGGTGAAGAATGGTACAGGCCCCACGGCGTTGCTCACCGGCGGCAACCACGGTGACGAGTACGAGGGGCCGGTGGCCTTGAGCAAGCTGGCGCAACGGCTTGAGGCCGGCCAGGTAAGCGGGCGGGTGATCATCGTACCGTTCATGAACACCCCGGCGTTCCATGCCGGTCAGCGCACCTCGCCGATCGACAAGGGCAACATGAACCGCAGCTTTCCCGGCAAGCCCGACGGCACCGTGACGCAGAAGATCGCTGATTACTTCCGGCGCACGCTGCTGCCACTGGCCGACATCGTACTGGATATCCATTCCGGTGGCCGCACCCTGGACTTCCTGCCGTTTGCCGCCTGTCACGTGTTGCCCGACAAAGCCCAGCAAGCGCGCTGCGAGGCCGCCATGCGGGCCTTTGCCGCGCCCTACAGCATGCGCATGCTCGAACTGGATGCGCAGGCCATGTACGACACCGCCGCCGAGAGCCAGGGCAAGGTGTTCGTGACCACCGAACTGGGGGGCGGCGGCTCGTCCACCGCCCGGAGCGTGGCCGTGGCCGAGTGCGGAGTGCGTAACGTGCTGGTACACACGGGAATCCTTGAAGGCGAAGTACTGCCCGGCGACTCGATCATGCTCGACATGCCGGGTGACGACTGCTTCGTGGCCAGTGAGCACGACGGTCTGCTGGAGATGTGCCGCGACCTGGGCGAGCGGGTCGAGCAGGGCGAGGTGATCGCCCGTATCCACGATATCAAGCGCAGCGGTGCCACGCCGGTCGAGTACCGCGCCCGGCGCAGCGGGTTGCTGGCTGCGCGGCATTTTCCGGGGCTGGTGCAGTGTGGCGATACCCTCGCGGTAGTCGCCGAGGTCCTGCAGTAGCGCATTACCCACACGGTTTGGAGAACTCGATATGCCACACAAGCATGCGCTGACGTTCAAGACCCTCTGTCATGTGGACGGCCAATGGCTGCACAGCGCCTCGGGCAACAGCATTGCCGTGCACAACCCAGCCACCCGCCAGGTCATTGGCCATGTGCCAATGCTTGAGCACGAACAGATCGTTGCTGCCGTCGACGCCGCCCAGCGTGCTTTCGGAGCGTGGCGCGCCCGGAGCCTGGAAGAGCGGGCGACGCTGCTGCGCCGTTGGGCCGAGCTGATCCTGGATCATCAGGAAGAGCTGGCGCGGATCCTCAGTGAAGAGCAGGGCAAGTCACTGGTCGAGGCACGGGGCGAGATCGCCTACGCGGCCAGCTTTATCCCCTGGTTCGCCGAAGAGGCGCGGCGCCTGTACGGCCAGACCATCCCCAGCCATATCCCAGGTGCTCACCTGGGGACGGTGAAGGAACCGGTGGGCGTCTGCGCCTTGCTTACACCGTGGAACTTCCCCAGCGCGATGATTACCCGCAAAGCCGCTGCCGCGCTGGCCGCTGGCTGTACCGTGGTGGTCAAGCCCGCCCATGAAACACCGTTCTCGGCCCTGGCCCTGGCCCAGTTGGCAGAAGAGGCAGGTTTTCCCGCCGGTGTCTTCAACGTGGTGATCGGCGAACCACAGATGACCATGGAAACCCTGGTGCGTGATTCCCGGGTACGCTCGGTCAGCTTCACCGGCTCCACCCGGGTGGGCAAGCTGGTGCTGCAGGCCGCCGCGCAGGACGTGAAGAAAGTAGCCCTGGAATTGGGTGGCAATGCCCCCTTTATCGTCTGCGCCGATGCCGACCTGGAGCTGGCGGTGAAGGTCGCGGTGGCGGCCAAGTTCCAGACCTCGGGGCAGGATTGCTGCGCCGCCAACCGGATCATGGTGCAACGACCGCTATACCCGGCCTTCGTCGCCCGCTTCGCCGAAGCGGTGCGGGCGTTGCGTGTGGGGCCGGCGATGGTGGGCGGCGAAGAGATGCCGGTGGATGTCGGCCCACTGATGCACCAGGGCGCGTTCGATGCCACCTGCACCCGGGTCGAGGACGCCATTCACAAAGGTGCCCGTTGCCTGGTGGGCGGTGAAGGGCACGCACTGGGCGGCTGGTTCTATCAGCCCACCGTGCTGGTCGATGTGAGCCCGCAGATGCGCATTTACCAGGAAGAAAACTTCGCCCCGATTGCCGGCGTCATGCCGTTCGACACCCTCGATGAGGCGGTCGCCATGGCCAATGACACCGAGTACGGGCTGGCGGCCTATATCTGCTCCAACCGCCTTGACCAGGTGTACCCGCTGATCCGGCGGCTGGACCACGCAATGGTCGCGGTCAACGGCGTGAAATTCACTGGCCACCCGATCCCCTTCGGCGGCATGAAGGCTTCGGGCCTGGGCCGCGAGGGCGGTAGCGAAGGCTTTGAGCCCTTTATCGAAACCAAGTACTTCTGCCTGCACCACCAAGGTCAACTTTAAGGAGCGTTGCCATGAGCCAAGATTTCAGCCAACTGTTCGAACAAGACCGTGCCCATTTCATGCATCCGTCAACCCACGCCCATGATCACGCCAGCGGTGCGCTCAAGGGCCGAATCATCACCGGCGCAGAAGGTATCCGCCTGCGCGACCACGAGGGCCGCGAGCTGATCGACGCCTTTGCCGGCCTCTACTGCGTGAACATCGGCTACGGCCGCACCGAAGTGGCCGAGGCGATCTACAAGCAGGCCAAGGAGCTGGCGTACTACCACACCTATGTGGGCCACTCGACCGAGGCGATCATCGAGCTTTCCAGCCGCATCATCGACTGGGCGCCCGAGGGCATGAAAAAGGTCTACTACGGGCTCTCCGGTTCCGATGCCAACGAAACCCAGATCAAGCTGGTGCGTTACTACAACAACATCCTGGGCCGCCCGCAGAAAAAGAAAATCATCTCCCGCGACCGCGGCTACCACGGTTCGGGGATCATGACCGGCAGCCTCACCGGCCTTGCCAGTTTCCACCAGAATTTCGACTTGCCGGCCGAAGGCATCAAGCACACTGTCTGCCCGCACTGGTACCGCAAGGCCCCGGCCGGGATGGATGAAACCGCGTTCGTGCAGTACTGCGCCAACGAGTTGGAAAAGATGATCCTGGCCGAAGGTCCCGACACCGTGGCGGCGTTCATTGGCGAGCCGCTGATGGGGACCGGCGGCATCATCGTGCCGCCCAAGGGCTACTGGGCGGCGATCCAGGCGGTGCTGAACAAGTACGACGTGCTGCTGATCGCTGATGAAGTGGTGTGTGCGTTCGGTCGCCTGGGTTCGAAAATGGGCAGCCAGCGCTATGGCATGAAGCCCGACCTGATCACCACCGCCAAGGGCCTGACCAGCGCCTACGCGCCATTGTCGGCGGTGATTGTCGGTGAGAAAGTGTGGAGCGTGATCGACCAGGGCTCGCAGAAAGAGGGCGCCATGGGCCACGGCTGGACCTACTCCGGGCACCCGGTATGCGCCGCGGCGGCACTCGCCAACCTGGACATCCTGGAACGAGAGAACCTCACCGAGAATGCCGAGGTGGTGGGGGCCTACCTCAACCGCGCACTGCGCGAAGCGCTGGAAGGTCACCCGCTGGTGGGCGAAGTGCGTGGCGACGGCATGCTCGCGGCGGTGGAGTTCATGGCCGACCGTGAAGCACGCACGCCATTCGACCCGAGCTTCAAGATCGGTCCGCAAGTGTCCGCTGCCTGTCTTGAGCGTGGCATGGTCGCCCGGGCGATGCCTCATGGTGACATCCTGGGCTTCGCACCGCCGCTGGTGCTGACCCGCGAGGATGCCGACCTGATCGTCGCCATCACCAAGGATGCGGTCGACGAGGTAGCAGGCAAAGTGCTGGGCTAAACCTGCCGGCGCCCCCTGAAAAGGCAAAACCCCGTCTCGGCAACCGAAGACGGGGTTTTGTATTCATGGCGCTGGTCAGAAGCGTTGGGGAATCTTCCGGAACGGGTAGTCGATGCTCTTGTACTGGCCGATCTTGCCGCGCTTGGGCAGCTTGATCTTCTCGTCCTGGGTGATGTCCTTGTAGGGAATCTGCTTGAGCAGATGGCTGATGATGTTCAGCCGCACCCGCCGTTTGTCTTCGGAAGGTGCCATGTACCACGGGGCCCAGGAGGAGTCGGAGGCGGCGAACATCTCGTCGCGGGCGCGGGTGTAGTCGTCCCAGCGATTGAACGACTTGAGATCCATGGGCGAGAGCTTCCAGATCTTGCGGCCATCGGTGATGCGCTCTTCCAACCGGCGCTGTTGCTCTTCGGGGCTGACCTCAAGCCAGTACTTGATGACAATGATGCCGGACTCCACCAGCATCCGTTCGAACAGCGGTACGACGTCGAGGAATTTCTTCGCCTGGTCTTCAGTACAGAAGCCCATGACCCGTTCGACGCCGGCGCGGTTGTACCAGCTGCGGTCGAAGATCACTACCTCGCCTGCCGCAGGCATGTGCTCAAGGTAGCGTTGGGAATACATCTGGCTCTTTTCCCGCTCGGTCGGCGCCGGTAGCGCCACAACGCGGAACACCCGCGGGCTGACCCGTTCGGTGATGGCCTTGATGGTCCCGCCCTTGCCGGCGCCGTCACGGCCTTCAAAAATGACGCAGACCTTCAGGCCCTTGGCCACGACCCACTGCTGGAGCTTGACCAGCTCGACGTGCAGGTTCTTGAGTTCCTTTTCGTAGTCCTTGCGAGGTAGTCGTTCTGCGTCACGGGCCTTGTCTTTTTTCTTGCTCATGGAGGTTGCCTGGTCAGTGAAAGTGGAATTGAGTATAGGCAGGGCTGTTGAAGGAGAACGCTGACCCGAGGCAATGAAAGAGGATTACTTGAGACGCTGAGGGATAGTGCAGGGAAATGAACAGAACTCCGGGGTTGCCGGGGCTCTGTTCATGGTCTTTACCGCAGTCTTGTCGTTCAGGCCGCGAGTTTGCCGCGGATATCCTGGGAGTGCGCCAATTCTTTGTGGATATTGTCCTGCAGTACCACGTCTTTGCCGTTTTTCTTTTTCACCAACACCGTCTGAACCAGATCGGTCAGCAACTTGACCAGCATGATGTTGTTGGATAGCAGGTCTTTTTCGTCTTGGCTGAAGGCGTTGTAGTCGGTTTGGCGCTGGATTAACTGTTCAAGGCGAGTGAGATGTTTGACGTACAGGTTGAATGTGATGGTCAGCTCACCAATGATCTTGTCGCTGATCAGCCTGAGCTTTTTGAGATAAACCGTCGACTCTTTGATCAACTGGACAGCATTGTCCACTTCCTTGCGGATTTCTTCGGCTTTCTCCAGGCTGGAGTTACCCTTGGCATTGAGCAGTAGGCCGCCAACTGCAAGCACGGGCCCGGCAACCGCCCCCGACAGAACCATCGAGCCCAGGGCCATGCCACCCCCTCCTGCGGAAAGAGCGCCGCCACCCAGAGCGGCCAGGGTCGCATTGTAGGCGGCGACACCCGAAAGCGAACTTATGGCTGTACCGGTGGATGCCACGCCCAGGGCCATGGTTCCGCCATAGGCCGCGAAGCCGGCCAGCGCGCCAGCACTTGCGGTGAGTGCGGAGCTGCCCAATAGGTCGATAGCGGAAATGGAGATCTGCTTGATTTCGTCCAGTTGGTGCTTGGAGAAGCGGATGTCTTCGCCGTGGAACTCTTTGAACTCCGGCTTGTTCTTGATCTTCTCGTAGGCTGCGGCAAAGCGTCCAAAGCTGCGGCTGACGTCCAGCTTCAGGGTGCCCAGCGTCTGCAGAGACATTTCGGTCTGCTTCTGGTCGTTATCCAGTTGGTCTTTTGCGCGGTTGTATCGACCCTCGGCATCGCTGACGATACCCTTGGCTTCAGAGATCTTCTTGGCACCTTTGACCCCGCCGGCAATCCCGGCCCCGCCTGCAACTACAGCTGCACCGATCAACAATAACGGTAATGGCATGTCTATCCTGTCCTTTTGCTCTTGAGGGTTTCACACGCCGCCTGGTTGAGTGCATGAAACTGCTCTCGCGTCATGTGATGTGCGTAGAAGTGCTCGTAGCTTTCGTCGATCCGACACTTGAGGGGACGTTGTGCATAGGTGCCGCAACGACGATTGGCGCGGTCGTAATGGCGGCAGACGCCCGTTCCGTCATCCAGGTCGCTGTAAAGTGGATTGGCGCCCAAGTTCTGGCAGCACAGTCCACATGCATCGCAATTGAAGCGCGACATGCTGGGTCAGAACACCAGCACGGCATCTTTGTCGTTCATGAAATCGTCCAGGCCTTGGCGGTCCTGATAGGGCATATCGATCTTGCAGGTGTTCATCGCTTCAAACAGTGCGTCGTTGAGCTCTGCATTGTTTTGCGACCGCGCCAGATTGGCATTGATCTGTTGCAGCTTGTCCAGGTCCGCTTGCAACTGCTGGAAGTCGATGCCCGCCAGTTGTGCGGTGTAGGCTTCCAGCCGCTGGCTCACCGCTTTGTAATAGTCCAGTGTGTAGTCGATGCTGGACTTCAGGCCGTTGGCGAACGTGACAATTTGGTTGACCAGTGGCGAATGGTCAATGAAGTAGAGCAGCGAAATGTTCAACAAGCCGCCTGCCAATGCGCCTACGAATGTCGACAGGATTTCGCCCAGAATTGGTACCTGAAGACCTGGCACCTTGGAGATGGCCTCCTGGACCAGAGCGCCAGTACAGACCGAGACACCGGTGGCGACGATCTTGGAAACCGCACGCAGCAGCTCGCCGAAGGGAAGGTGCTGCGGATTGAAGACCAGCGTCTTTACCGCCTCGACAATAGTTGCCCAGGACTCGCGGAGAATCTTGGCCACATTCTTTGCAGTGGTGAAGAAAATGTTGATCAAGGTGGTCATCACCGACGACAGTGCACCAGCCAGCATGCCGTCCTTGAAGCGAGTCAACAATTCGCCACGCTTGGCCTGAACGCGCTCGAAAGCACCTCTGCAAGTGTTGCCCAGATGCTGCAGGAACAGACCGAGATCAAAGTTGCCTTTCAAACTCTCCAAAATGTGTGGCAGTTCTTGGCGCACCGCATTCCAGGCTTCGAGCATAATCATGCCGAGCGTCTCGCGAGCGCCCATGCGCAGCCCCTGGTTGAGGCTGGCGCTGGCACTGGCAGCTAGGAACTCGCTACTGTTGTAGTAGCTGCTGGCCAAGTCTTTTTCGTAAGCTTCGCGGGCAATCTTGTCTTTTTCACGCAGCTTGGCAGGGTCGACGGCGTCGAGTTTCTCAAGCTTATTCAGCGTCTTGCGCTCCTTGTCATCGAGCCCGACGGTGCGCTGCTTTGATTTCAGTGAACTGATCTCGGCCTTGCGACCAGCTTCGTTCTGGTCGAGGTAGTTGATGAACTGCTCGGCGCTCTTGTCCTTCTTCGAGGTATTTACCGACCCGTCGGTGGCATTGAGGTTGCTGCGCTGGTTGGCCAGCTCGACACCGTCTCGGCCCGCCAGGACTCGCGCCGGATCATCGTGTATTGCCTTGGCCGAGATGGTGTGGTCGCGGTGTACATCGGCGTTGGCGGCAAAGGCCTGGCCGGTATAGGCGTCGTTCAGAGTACCGGCCTGTTTACCTGCTTTGTACTCTCGCCCCACCTGAATGTAGGTGTCGGTGGAGTGGTAGGCTGCGCTGTCATACTCGCCACGCGCGTTGAAGCGTGCCTCATTGCGCACATCAGCGTAGCCGACCGAATCGGCCCGGACAGTGTGCAAGGTGTCAACATGTCCACCTCGTCGGTCGTTGGCCAGGAGAAAGTCCAGCCCAAACGAGGTCAGGAGGCTTTTGACCACCACCTGCTCATACTGCTGCAGGAGGCTATAGCTGACATCCGGCGTAGCGTGGCGGATGGCCTGCGACAGAGGGTCCAGGGCGAGGCTGGTCATAGAGCGTGCTCCTTGCAGGAATGAGGCAGGCATGGCTCTTGTCACCGATGCGCCTTGATATGGCGCGAATATAGCCAAGTGCCATTATCCATTCAAGGCATTATGCTATCACTCCGTGGTCAATCGTACAGCCACGGTCTCAATTCCTTAAGGTTGGAAACCACGATTTGCTGTGCTTCAGGATTAGGGTCCAGGTTTCTGTGATCGATCTGGTAACGCTGCAAAACATATTTCACCAGTGCCTTGCGGCTGGGTACCAGCAAATGTCCATCCGTCATGCCGAAGTCGGTCTCGATGATCGCTTTTTGCGCATCGTTCAATCGTCCATCGGGCGCGATGATGACTGGTACTTCAGTGTTCCAGTCCTCATCCAGTGAACGGGTGTTCTGCGATACATCAAGCAGTTCTGGCTGGCCCCGCAGGCGGCTGAGTACAAAGTCCCGGTACTGGCCGTTCTTTTCACAATAGGCTCGCACATGCCAGCGCATGCCGGTGTAGACCAGCGTGTGAGGGGCAATAAGACGTACATCCACATTCGGGGAGTTGAGCGACACGTACTCGGTTTCCAGGCGCAGGCCATCGCGGCAGGCCTTGAGTAGTGGACGCAGGACCTCGGGGCGAATGGGCCGGTCCGGAACCTCCAGAACCTTGGTGTGGGCATAGGCCAGTGCCAGGCCTTCGATGTGTGGAGCCCGTTCGTTGTTTTGATAAAGCAGGTGTAGATAGGCGCTGGCACTGTCGTCGATAAACAGCGGCTTGAAGGATTTGCTCGGTACATAGCCCTTGAGCTGTTTGTCATATGTCAAGTTTCGAGGCGCATGTTCAGTGATGTAGGTGTTGATGTCTTTGGACGCCTGCTGGCGGCTGATGCCGAAGCTCTGGATCAGGCGCCCCGTGGTCAGCCGGCCTTCCCACCAGGCAACGGTCTCGATCAAGCGATAGCGAAGTGCCAGGTCCCAGCGAACTTGTTTGATGGACTGCTTGCGCTTCATAACCTCTCCATGTGTGCGAATACTTTACCTGTATAAGTCTACATTCTAGATCTGTCGCTAAACACTACATATCGTGTTCCTGTCTTGGGGTGAATCGAATTCACGAAAGGAAGTGAGCATGGATATGTCTGAAGTGGTTTCGGTGGGGGCAATGGTAATGATGGGGGCAATATTGCTAGCGCTTTTGCTGCAGTACCTTAGATTGTGTGAGCTCTGGAAAATGGCGCTCGGCTGCCAAAAGAACGCGCGTTGGGCGCGGATCTGGGAAATGGAGAATCGGGAGTTGCGCTCGGCGTTGCGGGCGGAGAAAGCACACTTGGAGCAATTGCGTAAACAACTGGTAGTTTTGCAAAGCCGGAATCTTGAGGGATCTCGATAAAAGTCACGGGTAAATAAAAAGCACGGGCTTCCATCTCCTATGTGTTCTCTTGAATCCTGATGGAAAAGAAAAACCCCTTGAGGCCTAAATCCTCAAGGGGTTTTCT